>OHTA01000617.1_pt1 | contig 22441 bp, 23 predicted proteins | sample 1578851 | NCBI WGS metagenome assembly OHTA01 (sample SAMEA3879578, study PRJEB24766) | human gut metagenome | biome: human-associated habitat; feature: feces | place: USA | collected 1985/1987 | reverse complement strand
GAATAAATAAACAACATCAATAAAGGCTGTAGATAACGATCAATAACTTTTTGCCTAAAAATTTGGATATATGAGTTATTGAACTTTGAGGTCATTTTATATTCATGTTATCTACAGGCGGCTATATTGATTGTCAAATTGATATGAAGTTTATCTACAATGTGTAGATAATTGCAAAGTTAATAAATTCCCGTAAACAAAGAGATAAAAAATGTAGAAAACCGGGCTTCCGACGGTAGATAACCGCGTCAATAAGTTATGGAAAACTTAATATTGAAAGGTATTGCTTTCCGAAGAGGAGACGGGCTTATAAAATTAGAGGAAAAATCCGCATTTTCCGTTTACAAATCCATCAACAATTTTTCTACAGTCATATCTACATCTTTTTTAGTATTGTCTACAGGTTATCTACAGGTTGTGGACAATAGTAAATTCATTACCTTCACTGCAATATTTTTGCAGTGGTTTAAGTTTATTTAAATTTAAAATCGAGAGGTTTATTAGGAGAGGCGGTTTTAAAGTTATATCTTTGCACAGTAATCTCTAAGAAACATTTTAAAGATAGCTTTTCATTACTATTCGAATAACAAATATAAAAACCTTATATAATGGCAAAGAAAAAACAAACGAAAGTAATGGCTTCCGCTCCGATCAGCGATATGAGCGAGAAGTTGAAGGCTCTCGACGCCACTATGCAGCATCTGGAGAAAGATTTCGGTGCGGGCACTGTGATGCGTCTGGGCGATGACGGAGTGAAAGATGTGGAAACCATACCGACGGGCTCCATCGGTCTTGACTATGCATTGGGCGTGGGCGGAGTGCCGCGTGGCCGTATCACGGAGATATTCGGTCCGGAATCTTCGGGTAAAACAACCCTTGCTATTCATATTATAGCTGAAGCTCAGAAGAAGGGTGGCATCTGCGCCATAATCGACGCCGAGCATGCTTTCGACCGCTTCTATGCTGAAAAGCTCGGTGTGGATGTCAACAATCTCTGGATTGCCCAACCCGACAATGGTGAGCAGGCTCTCGACATTGCCGAGCAACTTATCAATTCCGGCGCGATAGATGTGCTGGTGATAGACTCTGTGGCGGCTCTTACGCCTAAGGCCGAGATAGAGGGTGAGATGGGCGACAAGAATGTGGGTCTTCATGCGCGTCTGATGTCGCAGGCCATGCGTAAGCTTACGGGTACTATCTCGCGCACACGCACATGCTGTATCTTCATCAACCAGATTCGTGAAAAGATAGGCGTGACGTTCGGAAGCCCCGAGACCACCACGGGCGGTAATGCGCTTAAGTTCTATTCTACAGTGCGTATCGATATACGTCCGTCGTCGCTTATCAAGGTTGACGATGTGTCGGTGGGTCGTGTTGTGAAAGTGAAGGTTGTGAAAAACAAGGTGGCTCCTCCCTTTATGCGTGCCGAATTTGAAATCATGTTCGGAAAGGGTATATCCCGGTCGGGCGAGATTGTGGATCTTGCAGTCGAATATGGCATCATGAAGAAATCGGGCGCATGGTTCTCATATGAGGGAACGAAACTCGGCCAGGGCCGCGAAGCTGTGAAACGTGTGATCGAGGAGAATCCGGAGTTGGCCGAGGAGATCACGGCAAAGATTTATGAGGCTCTGAAAACTACCAAGACTGCCAAGATTGCCAAGGGAAAGAATCCTTTCCTGCCGGGCAAGGAGGCAAAGCGCGTGGATGAGAGCGAAGAACTCGACGACAGCGAAGAGATGGAGGAAGATGAAGATCCCTTCGGCGATGATTTCGAGATTGATGAATAAGATATAAATTCTCTATAATCTGTATAAAAAATAAGGCGTTCCAATTTAGAACGCCTTATTTTTTATACAGAGTTAAATTTTGAAAGTATCAGAGATAGGAGAGGTTATACTGTGAGAATTCGAGGTCGGCTTTCGCGCGGTCGAGAAGCGAGCGGTCGAGTTTCACTGCCTGACGGAGGTTGCTCATCACCATGTTCTCATTGTTTGTGCGTGCGCCGAGAACTGCCGTGAGATAATAGGTGGTGGCATCGGGATTCTTGATGGAAGCGAGCGTGGACTTGGCTGCGGAGTAATCCTGCGAGAGGATCTGTGCGAGAGCGGCGTTGTTGGTTTTGGAATCACCGAACGAACGCACGGCTTTCGAAAGGTCGCCCTGTGCGAGATAGTAAACGCCCATAGCGTCGGCAGCTTCGGGAACGCCGGCTGCTGCGCCGATCTGCTCGTAAGCTTTGCGGTAGTCGCCGTTGACCATCAAGAGAAGACCGAGGTTCATCTCAGGCTCTTTTGCGGAGGGATTCAGGCGGAGAGCATGCTCGAAGTTGGATTTGGCACCTTTATAGTCGCCTGCAACATACTGCGTAAGACCGAGGTCGTTGAATGTGCGGTAGTCTTTGGGATAGAGTTCGCAAGCCTTGTTATAGACTTCCATCTTCTTTGTGTTGTCGTCGGTGAGGGTGGCGATGTAGAGGATCTCGTCGACTGTCAGTTCTTTAGGATTGGAGTTGAAGAGGTTGATGAGTTCCTGATCGCTCTTGCCGATAACATTGATGGATGCCATCACGCGCGAATAGCGGAGCTGGGGAAGAATCTGGTCAGCGAGTTCGTTGAATACCGACGAGAGGTTGCGGATCTCTTTCTCACGCTGTTCGGGATCGGGATACATCTTGAGAACGCTGAGGATAAGGTCTTTGTCCTGAATGTTGCTTTTTTCTACGAGCTGCTGGAAGCCTTCCCAGTCCTCGGGAGTGAAAGAAGATGTGAGTTCACCGAATTCAGTGATCTTATCTTTCTTAAGCTGATTCTCCACATAGCCGGCGGTGTTGGCCTCGCGTTTTTCAGCAAGCGAGGTGTTGAAAGAGAGGGCGCCGTCGGGCGAAGCGTAAGAGTTGATTGTGATGCCGGCAATCTCCTGGTTGGCGGCCTTGTTGGCTTCCATAAGACGCTTGTTGAGATCGATATAGTCGGGTTTGTCGGTCTGGCTCGAGCGGATGTTTGCCTGATTGATGAGGAAGTGGATGTCGGCTGAGTATTTCTCGTTGATGACACGCTGGAAATTATCCTTTGCCACAGCGGGTTCTACAGTTTTTGCCGAAGCGAGCGTAGAGGTTGCGATCACTCCATAGCCTACCTTGACGCGGGGAAGTGTGTAAAGCTTTCCGTTCTGATCAACGGCGAAATCAAGATAGAGGTCGCTTTTTGCCATTTCCGGCTGATACTGCACAGAGAAGGGGATTGTGACTGTGCCGCCGTTGACGTAGCTTACCACCTGACCGTTGGCGCGGACATTCTCGCCCTGAACCACCACGGGCTGAGCGGTAGCTTCGCCGCCGTTCCATGTGATAACGGGAGTAGCGGTTACTTTTGCGTTCTTAACCATGAATTTTGCCGGGATGTTACCGGTGACAGTGCCTGGTACGTTTTCACCGACGGTTTCCAGCGGAGTGGGAACAGTAGTGAAGAAATCGCTTTTGAACTGGCCGAGTTTCTTGGAGCAACCCGTCATGCCGATCACGGCAACGCCGAGAGCCAGATAAAATACTTTTTTGTCCATTACTTCTTAGATATAGAGTATAAGTGATTGTTAATTTCTGAAAAAAGTTGCTTTAACGAGCATAAAGTCATTTGGGATGTAAAGTTAAAAGAAAACGGTGAAGAAGACAATTTGGAGATGTAAAAATTTATTAAAACGCTGAAAAACGGTAAAAAAATTAAAAACTTAAGATTTTGGATATAAAAAAAGGATAAAAAATTTGGAGGAATAAATAAAACTGTCTAACTTTGCACCGCAAATGGAAAGCGACATGCCATGAAGGGTCGTGTGCGGCAAGCAGCGTCTCCGGCATTCGAACTCCAGCGCAATGACTCCGTGGCTCAGTTGGTAGAGCAAATGACTCTTAATCATTGGGTCGTGGGTTCGAGCCCCACCGGGGTCACAAGACAAAATGGCAAATCGCCGCAAAGCACTGAAATCACTTGATTTTCAGTGCTTTTTTAATTTGCCAAAATTTCAGATTTGCGCAGAATACAGAGGCTGTGAGTGAGTCATTAGTGAGTACTCACATTTGTGAGTAATTCGACTCACGGTTGGCGGGAATCGTCAGTGAGTCGGCTGATATAGCGGCTTTTAGCCCTAAATCAAGCCACTCAAAGTGGGGTTTTGAACGGAGGATGGAACCTTCGGCCCGGTTGGGGTCGCAATTTTCAGAGTTTGTAAACACTCTTTAACTCTTGAAATATTCTTTAACTATAAATCCTGCCTAAATTCACTCCATGACACTGATTGCCGCGCTTTGCGCCATTTTAATCTGTGAGCCGGACTCACGGTTTGCACACATATAGGGCGTGAGTATCCTAAATGACTTGTATTGCGATATTAGATGCTTTTCTCAGTTTTGATATGTCGGTAAAAATGATTATATTTATATAACCATTAAACCCACAGAGAAATGACATCCGATTCTTATTTCACCCTGACTTTCTACGCCAGAAAGCCAAAGACCGACAAGAGCGAATATCCGCTTTACGCCCGCATCTCGGTCGGCGGGCAGATGACCGAGTTTACAATTGGCCGTTCCGTGAATCCAAAGCACTGGAACCAGAAACGCAACATGAGCGACGGCACATCGCGCCGCGACAAGGAACTTAACAAATTCCTCGAAATTGTGCGTGCCCGTTTCTGTGAAATCCACAATATGCTAATCCGCGAGAATAAGCTGGTCAATCCCGCAATCCTTAAAGCCCATTATCTCGGCACTATGGAAAAACCTAAGATGATGTGTGAGGTGTTCCGCGAGGCAAACGAAAAACGCAAGGAGGAACTCGACCGTGGCGACATAGTTAAACCTACCTATCAGCGCTGGACGCGCTGCGCTGACTATCTGGAGGATTTCTTCCAGCTCCAATACAATGTCCCCGACCTCCCTATAAAGGAGGTAACATCCGGTATGCTTGATGATTTCGAGCATTTTCTACGCATGAAGAAAGGATGCGCCAACAATGCAGCCGTCCGTTATCTGCGCTGTGTGAAAAATGTGTTGCAGTATGCGCTGGCACACAAGTGGATCTCCCATGACCCGTTCATCGGGAAAAAGTATCAGCGCACATACAGCGAGCGTCAGTTTCTGACTGAAGCCGAACTCAAGGTCATAATGGAACTTGACCTGAAAGAGTTGCCCCGTCTGGAGATAGTACGCGACACTTTCGTGTTCTGCTGCTTCACAGGACTTGCGTTCTGCGACATGAAAGCCCTTACATACGACGATATACAAGATGACGATAAGGGCAACACATGGATACGCAAAGCCCGCGCAAAGACAGGAGAGATGTGCATCGTGCCCATGCTGGAGGTGCCCCGTCAGCTCATTCTCAAATATGCCGAGCATCCCGTAGTCAAGGAAAAGGGGGTGGTAATGCCCGTGATAACCAACCAGAAAATGAACGCATATCTCAAAGAGATTGCTGATCTGGCAAGAATAAAGAAGCATCTCACAACTCACGTTGCCCGCCACACATTCGCCTCGATGTCGCTATGCAACAACGTATCAATCGAGGTTATCTCCAAGATGCTCGGTCACAGCGATATCAAGACAACGCAAATCTACGCAAAGATGCAAGACCAAGCTGTCTATGATGGTATGGCTACGATGCGAAGCAAGTTCAATACTCTTCAAATCGTCTGACAACCACCATCCGAAACAGAAACGCGGTCATCGGAAAATCCGGTGGCCGCGTCTCATGTTCAGTATCTGGGTCTATAGGTGGATTTCAAAAATATTTCCACATCGTCATCAGCATATAGTATCTTGCCGTCAAGCCGATAATAGGCTATCAGTCCGCTATCACGATATTCCTGCAAGGTACGTCTTGAAATATTGAGTTTATCTGCGAGTTGGGCATCAGTATAGAATCTTTTGCCCAGAAATAATGGCTGGATTCCTTCGCTCAGTCTTTCTACAAGTTCAAGTATCGCCAGACTGTCGGCATAGAAATTCTCAATATCGCATTTACGAATGGTGTCCTTCATCAGAAATAGCTTCTACTCGTTTAAGAAGGCGAAAAGCATCATCGGCGAGATACAGATAACTTTTGCCGCTTTTTACAAATCCTATACGTCCGCTTTTCTTAAGAGAACGTGCTTTTGAAGGAGAGATATTGAGAAACTCGCAAAGCTGTTCCAGCGTAAGCCAATCATCAGGCTCTTTGTTGCGCACTCGCTCGTAAAGACCCGTTATTATCTTGCGCAGATAGGCAGTCCGATCGAGAATCTCCTCCAATACAGACCTTTCAATCTGGATAAATTCTGACATAAAATTCAGTGGATTTAGTGGTGGTGTGGATAAAACTGTAAAAAGGCAGCGGGTATCCCTCCCGCTGCCTCACCACTAAATCCACAATCAAAAATAAAATTTATGACTGCGATTCAGTGGCAAAGTTAGTGATTTCTATCCGATTTTCGGCTATGTTGGGCCGGTTATTTTTGATAGAAATGCGATTTACAGCGGATTGCAGCGTTTTACTCTCCGGCTTCGGGGTCGATTGTCTCTATCATGCACAGCAGGGAACCTGAGAAGTCCTCGATTACCGAGCGTCCGGACTGGTCGCCTTGGTAGAGGTTGTTGGCCTCGAACTGCCATGTGAGCAGCATCTCGGCGAACTCGCGGCCGGCAAATTCGTCATAGACATACTGACCTTCGGGCGAGAGATACACATCGTTGCCGTCAAGAGTGACGAGTCCCTTGCGTATGAGGCTGTCCAGTGCGCTGCCGTAGTCGCCGGTTTCCAGTGTGTACGGCACGTTGGTGTGCATCATCTCATCGACATACTCCGCTTTTGAGGTCACGGCGCACATCACATCGGTGAAGGCGTTGGATTCGGCTACCGGGGCATCGCAGGGATATACCGCCGCGTCTGCGATTGTAACGCCTGTCTGGAACGTGCCCGTCTCGGTCACTGCATACGCCTCTCCGGTAAGCTCCCACCGGCGGTAGAACACGGCTTCGCCTATCTTGAACTCGACGGTGGCATACTTGCGGCTCGGCTGTTGCTCCACAACCGCCTTCATGCGGTTGAATATGAGCCAGTAGAGCTGCTTCTCCTTTTCGGGCAGTTCCTGGTCTATAGCGCGAAGGGTGATTATCGCGTGGTGGTCAATGGTCGCGTCGTTCTCGCCCCAGCGGTAACCGGGCGTGTCGGGGAATACCGTCTGGATATGTCCACGGAGCTTTTCGGGAAGGTGTGAGCAACGTGTCAGTGGCGACGAGATAAGCCCCCTGTCATAAAGGCTCTGTGCCAGTCTGAGAGTCTGGGCGGGCATGAAGCCGAGATTGTTGAAGGCGTCCATCTGGAGCGTGAGCAGCGTGTGGAAACGGATATTGAAACGGTCGGTCTCATCAACCGTCAGCGTGGCCGATACCGTCTCACCGACAGGGATTTCGTCGGCAACTGCAAGAGCGTCTTCCTCGGCTTCCCAGACAGCTTCGGATTCAAATCCTTCGCCGCCGTTGACATTGACGCGGATTGAATGTCCGTCAGGAATTCCGTTGAAACTGTCGAAACGGCCGGTAAGGTCGCCCACATAGTCAAGGGCGATTGCCTCCTGACGGGTAAGGTCGTATTCGGGCAGTCCGATATGGAGAAATGTCTGGTTGATGTTGTATGTGAACATCAGATCCATGCCTTTCGACACAAGGCCGGTCTGTGCGAGGCGGTGCAGGTGTCGCCCGGACTCGCGGAAATGGAAGGCTCCGCGTATGGCGCCGTAGCTGAGGCGCGTGAGCCACATTCTGCTGCGGGGACATCCGACACGGAAATGGCGGCAGATGTTGAAGAAGCGTGCCTGTGCGTCGGCTCCGCCGTCGGAGGCGAACACCACTTCACCGGCTGCACGGAACAGGGGTTTGAGCTGTCGCTCCAGCTCTTTCATCGTCACCGACATACGGAACTTGTCGGGCATGAAGGGATATTCTCCCTCGGCCAGTTCGCACAGCGGAGTCTGGCGTATGAAACGAGGCGGTATGTTGGCTACGGTGACGGTGTCGGATGTGTAGATGCCGTTGGCGGCTTCGGTGTTCGCGCCCAGAGAAAGGGCGACGGTCTTGGTGGCGAGAATGTTCTCGCAGATAATAAGAATCATAAATTTAATGTGGGTTTAGGGGTGATTTTATGAAAGTCACGGGGACGGTCGCCCATCCCCGTGACTTGGGGATAGTTGTGTCTGGGTTGACACGGTTGGCCGCAGGTTGGGATACTTATAGCTTTGGTGTGGACATAGTGGTTGGAATCGCGGCTATGCGGCGGCAATCATGTCGGGTGAATCGCAGTATAAAACTGATTGTGGAATATGCGCGGTGAGTGGCGGTCAAGGCTTCGGGCCTCTGGGCTTACGCTGCTGCCTCTGCTGGTTTTCGTCCTTCGGGGCGGTCTGCCCGCGCTGGAGTGGCTCCTGCACGTTCTTGGTCGCCTCGTTGGTCGCTCCGTTATTGTTCACGGCATACTGGGTCTTGCTTTCCTCGGCGATGCCCACGACCTTGTCGCGGTCGGGATATACCCGCGTGGTCTCAGGCTGACGCTTTTCGGGATTGTACTGGAAATAGACGGTGCAGTCATTGCCGAATTTGTCCTTGGTCTCGCCTACGAGGACTTTCTTGCCTGCGAGGTAATCGGCCTGCTGCTGTTCGTTCAGCGGCAGCTTGCACCAGTGTTCGAGGCGCTTGACGGAGCCGTCGGGATTGTGCCATGAATCCCGGACTTGCTGTTGCTGGGAACTGTTCTGTTCCTGCTTCTGGCGGTAAACATCGGAATTGACGAACACGATGTCGCGTTTCGCTGCGTTGTATTGCAGGTCGGCGGTGAATTTGGCACCGTTGGGGAGTTCCACGTGCTGCTCGCGTATCATGCCGCCGTTTTTGAGTATGCCGATGGCCTGCATATCGAGGCTGATATTGGCGACTTTGGGCTTGATGTAGATTTTATCCACCGTCACGGCCTCTATCTCATTGGTGAGCCTGTCGATGCTCACGAGGCATTTTTTCATTTCCCCGGTTTTGGGGTCGGCGAGTTCAACGACTTTGCCGAGGTTGCCGGTCTTGCGGAGTTCCGCCTTGTCCTCCTTTGTGAATGTGTAGCCCTTGAATTCCTGATCGAGCTGCGGCTCATTGCGGATGAAGTGAGGCACGAGTGAATATGAGCCGTCGGGGTTGGAGCGAAACGAGAGTTTGGCCTGAAGCGAGAATGTCTCGTCGCCGAAACGGGGCGTTACTGTGAATAGCTGCGGCGACTTGTGGTTATATACCATCTGGTCGAGTGCCCCTGATTTTTCAAGGTCGTCGCGCTTTATGCCCCACTGCTGTTCTATTTTGACCCAGTCGATGCGGTCGCGGTCGATAGGCGGCTGCTTGATGCCGGGCGTCTCATTTTGCTGCGGCTGTTGTGTCTGAGCCGGAGCCTGTTCCTGCTTTTCTGCCTGGGCGGGAGCTTTCAACTCCACCTCGTAAGGTTTGAGCATTTCGGCATTGTCGCCGGGATTCTTGATTATGTCCGCCATTGCGGGGCCTACAAGCTCGTATTTGTCTTCCTGCAATCTGAAGAAGCTGAACAGCGTGGGGTTCTTGGCCTGCCGCATGAAATTCGACATGAACGCTTCGAGGGGGTTCTGCCCTTTGTTGAACTTTATCAGTTCGCTTAATGGCGTCGATTTGACATCCGCCATCTGGGGAGTGCCGTCGGGATTCTGCCCTACGACTGCTCCCACCTGCCCGCTTGTGTTGTCGCGGGCGATCAGCACTTCCTGCTGGTCGGGAGTTTGATCCATAAAGAATTATGATTTAGTGGTAGTGTGGTTGGCGTTTCCGCCGTTGGTTGATTTCTTCTTCACAGTCTTATAGTCTGGATGGGACGAACTGATGAAGGAGTTTTCGAGAAACCTGTCGAAGTCGCATTGAAGCACAAACTTGATGTTGCCCTCTATGCTCTCGTAAACCTTGATTTTTCCTGCGTCGCGGTAGCGTCTTATTGTTTTCTCGCTGACATCAAGCCCGGTAACGATGTCTTCGAGAAGGATAATCGGCTCTCCGCGAAAGTATAATCGCGGTCTGTTTCCCGTCGGGTACCGGCCGGGGCTTCTGGCGCGCTGCTCCACAAGTGAAACGTATGCGTTTGCAGCGGTCTTGAAGTCCGCCTCGTGCGTGTCGTTCTGTTGCATGGGCTCAGTCGGTGACTGCATCAGCGTTGCGGGTTTCCGGAACCTCGAATCCGATAACTGGTCCGAGCAACTTGGCGGCGACGATGAGAAACATAGAGCCTAACATCCACACCTTCGCCTCGTGAGGCATATCGGCAAACGGATTGAAGCTGGACTTGCGGGTTGCTGCCTTGCGCCCGTTGATGTGCTTTCTGTTTCTGGGCTTCCTGCTGAAGCCCGTGATGTTTGGGGGAGTTGTTCCTTCCATACGGTTATATATGTTTTGAGTTAGACTTGTCGAGGATTGCGCCTCGTTTGCAATTATAACCGACTGGATTTTAGAAAGGGCGATTTAAGGAGTGTTAAAGTTGTAACAAGCTGAAATAATGCGCCTTTCAATAATAGAATAATAGTGATGTTAAATCTTGACTGTTGGCGAACAACCAACCGTGTTTTTCCAAAGGTAAAGGATTTGAGTGCTATAAATGGATTAGACCAAGACAAAAAAATAGCGCGTAATCAGTACATTTTCTGATGACGGCTTCTGGACTTGCCTTGAAAGAAAAATGGTGACTACGCGCTATGCAGTAAGCATAGCACAGTATCACACAATGTCTTCTTTCGATTCAAATTGTCCAGATTTTCATCAGAAACAGTTGCGGAACTATGTTATCCTATATTTTGACACGGCTGACTCTTCAGCCGATATTATTTGCTATTTTGCGACTGCAAAGTTAGCAAATTTTCATGAGGTTGTCAAGCCTCAATTTCTCCGTCGCGGTTGATATGGTGCTTTTTACGGAGCTGAATCAGTGTCTTTTCGGACACATCCAGCAGTTTCGCGGCACCTCTCCATGTGCCCGCACGGATATAGGCCCTTATGATGCGGTCTTTCTCAGCTTTCGGATTGCGGTGTGTCAGGTCTTCGGCTGTTTCCGGCTGGATGTCGCTGAAAACGAGATCGTCTGCCGAGATGGTATCGCCGTCGGCATGGAAGGCAGCCATGAGAATAGTGTCTTTCAGTTCGCGTATGTTGCCGGGCCAGGGATAGAGTTTCAGAGCCTTGATTGCCGATGCGTCGAGCCGCTTTCTTGTCTGGGATGTCTTATGTGCATATATTGCGAGAAGATAATCTGCAATGTCCGGAATGTCCTCGGTCATTTCGCGCAGCGGCGGCACTGTTATTCCAGACTGGCGCAACATATAGAAAAGGTTGTCGCGGAAATCTTCCTCGGTAAGCATCTTCATCAGTGTGCCATTGGCAGTGCATATCATCCTCACATCTGGATGCTCCTCCGAAAGAATGTGCAGGAACACCGACTGTTTCTCAAAATTGAGAAGCTGGATATTCTTCAGGATGATTGTACCTCCTGCGGCGTTCTGAAAGTAGCTCTTGATGCGGTTATACATCTCGTTACGGTCGGATTTGGGGTCGTGCAGACCTACCAGCTCCGCGCCTCCGGCCTCGATTACCGTTATAGGCTTCTGCGTCCGGGAACTTTGGAGATAGATTTGCCGTGCAATCTGTTCCTTGCCCATGCCGCTTTCGCCGAATATGATGCAGTTGGCGTTTGTTTGGGCTATGCGTCCGATAGCTTGTTCAATCTCTTTGAACTTCGCGCTCCGTCGTGGAATCAGCGTATTGTCAAGCTGAATCACAACGCTTTCCGGCTTGGCATACTTGCCGACGGTTTCAATGAGCTGCTTGTCGATAGCCGGTCGCTGGATAACATCCACGGCACCGCCATCGCGCATCACCGAGAGAAGATCCACGGCGTTAAAATTGTCCACTATGGCAATGACTGGGAATTTGTATCCCTCACGCTTTTGCCAGTTTATTAACTCCTGTGCCGTGCCGCCGGTGAATTTCATCGCCGCGACTACGACCGCCCCCGGTGGCAGTTTCGCCACCTCTTCCTTTGCCGCCTCCATGCTCTCGACAGCTATCGGCTCATAGCCGTGCTTGACAAGCAAGCCCGACATAAGCCGACGGTCGGATTCGGAGGCATCAACGATAAGAACTTTGTTCATGTCTGTTGTTGATTGGGTTAAACATATTGTATTTCATTTTGGATTTCTATTTCATCAATAGCCCCCGGCAACGATTGCCGAGGGCCGGAGTTTTGTATGAAAAAACTGTTTACGGGTTGGGGAATTGTAGTGAGGGTATGGGGAGATCATTGCGCCGGATGAATTTCTTGATGTCATCGGGGACACCTTTCTGGTGTGGCTTCAGCCACATTTCCGTCGGTGTCAATTTTACGACGATATAATATTCCGTAGCATCCCATAAATTGTCACTGTCTGGAGCGTCATACCAAGTGAGTTCAAGACGCGGTTTTCCGTCTTCTTCATTTGCAGGATCTGAAACGTGCCATGTATATCTCTTATAGAAATCGGCTGTTCCGTCAGGTAAAAGATAATATGTGACGAGTCCACCCCATGACCAAGTGTTTTCGCTGTCGGTAGTAAAACGGTATATAAGCGGATTACCATTGCTCCCGTCCTCAACTAATTGCCATTGACCTTTGATTAGTTTGGTATCAGAATAGTCTGGAGCATCATCATCGCAAGCACTTACCCAAAAGATAAGCAACGTGAATATCAGTAAGCAAAATTTTTTCATATAACTTTAATATTCTTTAGCGTCATAGTATATCAGTTACTGCTAATGATAATTTCTTCTTAATATATTACACGGATTAAGTTTGTTGAAATTGGGCTGTATATAATACTACCTCATTTGAGACAATCGACTGAGTTGCACTGAGAAGGTTCTGTTGTCAGCACAAAATCTACAAGGTTAAACCTTATTTTATCAAAAAGCATTAACGTCTTTAATCCTAAATTGCAGTCATAACCATTAGGAGAGTCTTGCAATAACACAATTATATTGGGAATAACAACTGAATTGTTGCCAAGTGTGAGTTTCAGACCTGACATTTCATAACATTCTGACAAATGTACTCCACCAATACCTGCTGTACGGATAGTGTCCGTCTTAAAATTTGATGTAATAAAATCTTTGTTTCTATCATAGAAATTGCTTCCTAATGAACCAAAAGAAGCATCGCCGGAATCAATGCACATCAGCATTGGATTATTGTGAATGACTCCATTTGTCAATAAATTCATTTGAGAGGAAAAACAAATATTTGAAGGAATGTCAGTTTTGCAGGGAGGATTTGCAGGGATGCAGATGTGTCTATCTACAAAATCAAGCGTCAAATCTTTAAGACGAAGCATCAGTTCACTACCTACCACAATATTGAAACAGTCCATAAACTTATCCGCTTCCTCGTTATTAGAAGTTATATCTATCACCAAAAACGGAACATCAGTAATACTTATGTTGCCTATTTTAAGCTCTTTGGCTATTGCCAACTTACCTGAAGCCTGCCCAATACCTGTCACATTGCCACTATCATTAAGCGGAATGAGATTGAATTTGCGGGCTAATGAATCCGAAATGATATTCATAGCAGCTCCGGTATCAAAAGTTATATCTGTTTTCATTCCATTGATATAGGAATCAGTAAGGCGCATCAACACGGATTCGTGTCCTTCTTTACCGACAGAGGCTATCGTAAATGGAATATTCCCATTTTCAGACTCGAATTTTATAGTATATGGGCTATAATGAGATAAGGCCGTATACTGATTGATCTGCTGTTGAAATGTATTGATTGTCGCAGAATCCAGATACTGCTTTGTGCTGTTAAGCACTGAGTTTATTACGGCTCCTGCCGTTGCATTATCCCCGGTTCTGCCTAAATCCATCGCAAACATCATTGCTGAATTCAGGATATTGTTCAAGTCAAGTTGTGATGCTTGATTATTGAATAATTCGGTAAATGCCGGTATAGAAACATCGGGACGATTAAGACGGTTGCCAATCAAGCATCGCGAATATACCTCAATAAAATCGGATATTGAGTCTTTGGGTGTTGCATTGTATATGGAGTCCAACGCAAACCAGTCACCTGAGTTCATTGCAGCAGCAAGTCGCTCGTCGTATGACTGAGCTTTACTTGTCACTAAAGATAATGTTATCAAAAGATATAAAAGAACTTTTCGCATAATGTATTGTTGAAGAATAGTAATTAAAAATATCGTGTAACGCTCACACTTCCACGGTTTTCGTGGAATCTTGTACCGTTGGTCATAAGATTTGTCATCCCTATTGTACCATCAATATTAAAACTCCACAAACCTGTAAAGAAAGCGATACCTATTTTCCAGCCACATTCAAAACGGCGTTGGTTACCGAACTTTCCGAATAGTGATGTATCATCAATTCCCAACTTTTCCTTGTCATGTACCTTTATTGCCCCGGCAAAAGAATAGCTCATTTCCGGTCCAGTGAATGGAGCAATAGAAATTCGGTCGGTTAAGTAGATGCTATATCCTACGACTACCGGGATACGGATGCCAAACTTATATACTGTTGGATTGCTTTCTTCAAAATCTATTCCAGTAATTGTTACTCCTTTATATTTATAGGAGTAAGTGTCATAAAATAATGAAACGGCTGGCTCAAGATAGAATTTGTTTCTAAGAAAGATATTACAGACAGCGCCGAATGTTCCACCTGTACCATTGCGGAACATTCGATCATCTATCACATTGCCATGCACCTTTCCCGGCAGATTTACATCAAAGGCAGCACGCACACCCCATACAGGATTAGATTCTCCTGTTTCAATGATTTGAGCATTAATGCTTATAACACTTGATATGAGACAAGCTAATGTGCCGACTTTTCTCATTTTAAGTTATTTTTATGTTATTAATACCGTTAATATTGGTGTGGATTATTTCATAATAGCTGAACTTGCACCTGACTGTTCGCCGACTTCGTTACCTCGCTGCACTTTCTTACCATATCCGAACGTGTATGTTACAGACAAGTTGAGTCGGCGATGAAAATTGTTACCATCGACAAAGCGCGTTTCTGAGTATAAAGGAGCATCTAATGTATTAGTGGCGCACAGCCAGTCGTTGCGGAAAATATTCATGGAGCTTACCCGAATATTCCAGTTCGCCCGGCTCCACCCTGCGAGTATCTGGTAGAAATCACGGTCTTTATATATTACTCCACGGTTGCCCTGCACAGTAAGGTTTCTTGTCTGATATGATGCCTGAAAGTAGAAGTTACCAAGATAATATGTAGCCGATGTGTTGCAAGTGAACGGACTTCGACTAATGTCAAACAGTCCAGTCATACGATAGAATGAAATTGAGGGTGAGGCGGCAAGTTGCAAATTGCCGCTCAACAGTTTGTAATTAAACGACATTCCGATTTGAGTGCGATTGTAGTCGCCATCGGTTTCAAATCCACGAAGCAGAGCTGCACCGTCATTGTATGGCTTGTAAACGGGCACATACAGGTTGTACTCTCCGAAGTATTGGGCAAAAGCTGAAGCCGAGAATTTGTTTGACGGCATCCAGTTGTAAGACAGATTGAATGTAACCTGTCTGGAAAGTCCGATTTCGGGATTGCCGGTATAGTACATCAGCTCGTTCTGTTGTAATATATTCGGCGTTTTCTCGCTTGCACCGGGATAGTTCGCGCCGAAATGGAAGTATGCGCGGAAAGAATGTTTCTGCGAGGGAGAAAATCCGGCTGATACATTTACAAGAGGATAAATTTCTGAAACGGATTGGTCGTTGATTTTGTTCTTCTCCCATTGCAGGGCAACATCAGCACTGACATTCCATTGATTGTCGGAAAAGTTATAACCGAGTGCAGCCCCGGCGTATGTGTCGAGAAAATCATTGTCGTAAAGAGATGTGCCTAAATAGCTCACATCATTGGAAGTGGAACCGTAATAAGCGCGGAAGAAGCCGTTTTGTCTGTCTGTGAATATCTTGTAAAGAGTGGCGCTTCCCCTGAACTGCCATACATTTTCCTTGGAGTCATTTACTATGGCATCGGTTGCTGATGTCTGATAGCGGTAATTGTTGTTGGTGTGTCCGTAATTTATGCTGGGCGAAACGCTCAGATGGAAATTTCGGGGCAGAATGAAATAGTAATTGCCTGACCATACAAGATAGCGGCTGGTGTAAGGTTCGTATCTGCTGTATGAGTAGTCTTCTGCCTGTCGGGGTACAAACGACAGCTTGCCGGAAGTTTCAGCCGTCGGTGACTGGTCGAAGTTAAAGCCGACAGTGTTTGCTATCTGCACTTTGTCAGAATCGTATATGGCTCTGAACGTAACCGGGTACTGGTTATACTTGAAATGAGAATTGTCGAATATTTCGTTTCGCGTGATAAGATAAGGCTCGCCGTCAGCGTTTCCAAGAGCATAGTTCCCAATGGTTGACGTACCTGAATGTTTGATGTCGTGGTTCGATGCACCGGCATATAAATCGTATGTCATTCGCTTATATGCGAACTTTGAATATATCGAAGCACGGCTTGACAGTTTTCCCACAAGGAAATTTTCATTTACCATCGCTTTGGTATAGCCGCCGTATTCGTATTTCTGCATGATGAAATTGACTACATGCTCGTTGCCCTGAAAACGAGGGTCGGTAGGAAAATCGAGATATTCGACACGCCGCACATCAGATGTCATAATGCCCTCGATTTCCTCTGCCGATGCAGGGATATAGTTGATATAGACCGCGACATTCTGACCGCTTGGTGTCGTAACCGCATTGTCAACAAGATTGATGTTGATTTGCGGAATGGCGAGCTGTCGCAAAAGGTCAATGGCGTTTTGCGCGGACGATTTCTGTCTTGTGGTCGGAGTATATGTTGAAGATGTAGCGTTAGTGCGCTGCATCTGGGCTTCGACAACCACCTCGTCAAGTTCTCGTGTCTTTACGCTGTCGGGCGATTCGGTCTGCGCTATCGCCGCTATTGTAATAATGGCGCAGTATATTGTTGTAATGATACGGTTATTCATAAGTGACCTATTTGTTCGTCGCTTTTGCTTATTGTCGCAAGGCTATCGGATTCGACAATGACAAAATTCGATATATACTTCTCTCCTTTTCTTTACGTTTAATACTGTCATTCTAAGTATAACCAAATCATTGTGCTATAAATTTCCAAAACACTTCATCGGCATTTGGATACAATACAGGGTCTTGATATGAGTTATAAACCCATAATTCTTTTGCTGTCAGTTTATCTATCAAAAAGAACCTCTCCGTTTTGTCAATGTATATTACATTGAAATTATCAGTTGTGAAAGTCCAATGAAAATATGTAGGTTCGTCATTGATACTTCCGTCTTCCCATTTCATCCATTTGAATGAACCTGTGCCATTAGCATTGAATTTATATACCCATCCTTCTTCTTGAAGTTCATCAGGTTCAAAGTTTGGGATATGTTCATAGGCCAATCTCCATTCATTCGCAGTCAGTTTCGCAATTATTTCTTGCTGCTCATTGGTATAATAACCGGTTCGTTCCTCACATGAAACGAGAACGAATGTAACCAAAGTCAATGTAAGATAATTCAAAAGCTTCATAATGCAATAGAAACAGTTACATTGCCATCGCCGATTAATGCTATTCCGCTTATGGTTTTATTTCCGTCAAGTATTGCCGGTGCGATAAGCAGATAGGAATGATCAGGGATAACAGATTTTACACCCGATATGAAGACAATCTCGGCATTTTCATTGCTCTGATCTCCCAGCGATACCTGCGCACAATAGAATATAGAGCCGCTTCCGGAATTAACGGTCATTGTCATGTCTGAATGAGTGAAGAAACTGGTACTCCGGTTTTTGCCATTCTCTAAAGTCAAAGAGGCAACTCGACTCAAACAATTAGCATTATCGTCAAGTTTTGCGATCTGGAATGAATCATCATCATTGCCATCAATAACGAGGTTTGATGTCTGTGTGGAGTAAACAAAGGCACTTGCCATTCCGGAACGTTTTGCTGCCGAAAGTTGGCGGTTTACAGCCTCCATTTCTTTGATGAAACTATTTCTGTTAATCTGGTTAACAGCCATAAGTTCTTCCCTGCTTCGATTGAGTATATAATCGGAGGCTGTCACCTTCTTATCCGGGTTAAGAACATAAGTGCCAGTAGTTCGGTCAACTTCTACAAACTGAGCCATTACCTGCGCATCAGTTTCGTATGCTCTGATCACTTCCGGCTCATTGAAAACTGTATTGTCATCGCTACACCCGACAAGGAGTGCGCCTACTCCGAACACAGCGGTTAATAATAGTTTTCTCGTTATCATACTATTTACGGTTTATCTTAAATGATTTATATGTTTTGATAGCGTTTTTTATTCTTGATGTATAAGAACAGGAATAATAAGCCACCAGACAAAAGAACGCACACCAACAGGGGAAATCTGTCAATCGAGTGCAGGAACCCGACGCCGCAGATTATACATACCAGAGCAATGATATGATAATAGTTTGACAATAGTTTCCCGCGACTAATCTCCTTTATATAGTGAGTCGGGACATCGGGATATTCCGACATATACCGTGATACATATCTCGACAGAATTATCGGATAAAGGAAACCGCAGATGAATGAGCCGCACAATCCGGCGACCGCAAAATACATATAGAGCCTCGATGAATAAAGGAAGTTGTCAACACCTCCGGCAATGTATCCTATGCACAGGCCCACGAGGTGTATCACGCCGACAATCGCGCAATATCCAAGACCTGTCAGGAGTCCGTATTTGAGGGATTCTTTCATGAGTAATTTTTGGTTGTTTTACAATGCAAAATTACTCCAATCCAAGGACACCTCAAACTACATCACCTTGCATCTGCTCTTATAAGTTGCTGATAATCAATAGAGGTCAAAAATATTTTCTTGCATCACCTTGCATACAGGCGAATTACTCAAAATATCGGAGATATTCTGCCTTGTATGGAGAGTCGCTACCGGAAATTAGCGACTTCAGGCGAGATTTATGGACATAGACATTCCTTAATTCCATGCCGGCGAAAATACTGATCGAAGGCAGGGAGAATCCGCAGAAAAGATAAAGGGCGAACCGGAAGCGTGATTGGGACAATTTCGGGAAATCGGCTCTGAAACGGTCCATCAGTCCGTTGTTGTATCCGTTGACAATTTCTGTCAGTTCCGTAATCGTTTCATCGGAGCTGAAATTGTTGATGGATTCCTTCACTTCCGCGAATATACGTTTCTGTTCCTGTCCGGTTTCCTTTGACTCATAGTAAGAAGATGCGAGTCCGTCAAGAAGATGAAAACGGGACTGGAACAATTTTTGGATTCTTTCTTTCGCCTCGTTCTGTTTTTGTCCGTTTTCAAAAAGATTTTGCTGCAAGGTCTGGATTTTAAGCAAATCATTCTCATGCTCAATCCTCAATTTCCTCACCCACATCTGATATATGATTATCAGCAGCAGTATGACGCCGAGCGCAATCCAGACGAAGCGTTCCTTTTGTGTTCTCTCTTGCAGAACATCCACCTCAAGCTGGTGTTTCTTGTCTGCGAACAGCAAGTCTTGGGTGAGAAGTTCATACTGGTATCGTTCAAGCATCGCGGAGTAGTCCTTATATAAACTCAATGCTTGCTCATAGTTCCCTTGTTTTTCAAGAATGTCAAGTTTTACCGTCGCATATTTCAAAGAATCAGGAGTATTTGGTGCAGGACTGATTGATGAAATAAATTCCAAAGCCTTGTCTAACTCTCCGATTTTTGAATAGCCGCGGGCAAAATCCATAATTTCATCGTGTCCTAACTCAATGTCCTTGTAATTGTCTAAAAATGTTTTTATTTCATCGGGGGAGCAAAAATCTATCGTGTACCCCAGCATGGCCGGAAACAGGGACGCTTCGCCATCAGGAAATTCTCTTATCAAAGGGACACAGACCGACATGACGCTATCTGCCGCCGTTTTGTCATCCATGATGACATATCCGTTCAACGCTTTGGCATAGCTGTCGATTTCAAGAATATGCTTGCCGAGAGAACCGTATAATTTTGCAGCTTCAAGATTATTCGACACAAAATCTGATGTCTTATATTGTCTTAAATATAATGTCCCCTGAGCCACAAGGAGGTGCGCGAGTGTCAGGGTGTCGGTAACACCCGTTGTTTCCCGTGCATTTATGAAAGAAAGCATGGCGTTATCTTCATCGCCCTTGTTCTGATAGATACGACCCTGATAGTAGAATGTCTTTAGCTTTTCATCGGGAGTGCCTTTATCAGTGTAATAATCAATCGCGGGCTGGAGGATATCAAAGGTGGTTGTGTCGATATAGTTCTTATCGAGGGCCTGCGACATCAGCAACGCATATCGGGCTTTCCCCTTGTCCGAACTGAGGGATGAACGGTCTATGCCTTGCAGAATAACCAACGCCGAATCGGGATGCTGATTCATCAGTGCCTCCGCACTCGTCAACCGTTTCTCTGACTCCGAATTGTCAGTGCATGAAAATACAGAGCCTGTAATAAAAGCTATTACAAGCACCCATAAAAGACTATATGTCGATACAAAGTTTCGTTTAGTCATATTAAAAAGCAGGCCGACAAACAGCCTATGCTAATGCAAAGTTAGCTAAAATTCCTGACATTAGGGGTATTATGCCGTGTCCATTGCTCAATGGTCTCACGAATGTCGCATAAAAACGGCCTCTGACAACGATGAAAAGTACAGAATCCAGCAGCGGCAAACTTATTCCTCTCCGAAGCCGCCGACATCAAGAGCGTGATGCGGAGCTACGGAGAGACCTCCGAGCAGCAGAAAGCAGTCGGCGCATGGCTCTGTGGCTATGCGGAACACCGACAGCCCTTTGATGAAATAAAACATCGCCACACACTCAATGAGGTTGGCGATGTCGCGGAAGGTCGGTATGACTGGAAGATTGACAGAGGGCGAGGTGGAATCAGCTTGTAATTCTGTTATAACTTTCACATATAGTTTTCAAGTTCAATGGCTAAATCTTCAGCGAAAGTATTTACACCTACAATTTTACCTCTATCTCCATCCGAAACAGGAAACACGCAAATTGACATTCCATTCTCACAAAGAGAATCAACCAGTTCATCTGCGAATTTTTCAAGCCTAAATCTTATTGTCATGTAATCATCGTCTTTAGATAAAGCCGAGATATAGTTTTCTGCATATTCTTGAAAAGGCCAAATAGGAAGCATACTCTGTCCTTCTTCCTGAATACTGATAAAATGTCCAGCCTTTGTTGTCAGAATCCATAAGCAATCATTATCCGCAATCCGTTTCAGCGAATAACTATATCTTACATCTTGGCTTTTGCTTAATATTGCATTTATTTCCTTATCAGTCAGTTTCATCGCTTTCCTCCTTTCCTCCATAGACAAATGAACAGGACAAGTGCTATGAAATAATTAATCCAAAGGGATGCCGACAATGCATCAGCCCTCAAATACATCCTACCGATTATATCAGGAATATCGTATGGCTCTATTATATATTTCAAATCCACATAGGTATTGGCACATAAGAGCAATTCGTAAATGCCAATCGCTCCAAAGGTTATAACACCTACTATTTTTTGCCACTTTTTCATCTATCTTCTATTTTTTCTTTTTGACAAAGGGATATTCCTCTCCACAAGCTTTTTCTTTTATAGTATAGATATAGTCCTTATCTTCAAATGTATCGTCATCTATCTGTCGGAATGTTGGAGCATCAATGTCATCAAGCAGCTTGCGAACATAATACACATTCTTATTGTCAGCGGCTAAACGACTATGATAATAAAATCTGGCATTTTCTACATCCAAGGAGTCTTTAAGGAAAGGTTTACCCCAGAGAAACAACATGTCATTGACCCTGTATTTGCCTACACCAATCTCCTCAAAATGCTGCACATCTATATCTTTAAGAATTATTGAGTCGCCATATATAATATTTCTGCCATTACGGAAATATTGATAACCGGCCTCAATGGGTCTTTGCAAGGAATTGCTTACCACTACTGAAAATCAACACTATACCCGATTCGTGAAACAAGCGAGGTACAAACTCCGTTAAATAGTAGTCAAAACATAAGGGAAAGGCAGGAAAATGGGGATGCAATAGCAGAATCACGCTATAAAGGGATAATCTTTCAGTTCAGTTCAAGCACTTTACGCATGGCAACGTAATGGTTTTAACGAGAATTGTATTAATTTTGCGGCACGGGCAATAATCTCGTTTTGAACTTTCATGCTCTAATGGGACATTTGTCACATCGAATGTCGATTATTATTACTAACTTTGCGTATGGCAACACTCTATAAGATATTGATTCTGTGTGTTGGCTTTGC
>OHTA01000613.1_pt1 | contig 22502 bp, 20 predicted proteins | sample 1578851 | NCBI WGS metagenome assembly OHTA01 (sample SAMEA3879578, study PRJEB24766) | human gut metagenome | biome: human-associated habitat; feature: feces | place: USA | collected 1985/1987 | reverse complement strand
ACGGCGACTTATACCAGAGCCTCGTTCCTTTTCTCGCCGCCGGTTCATGTCCGAGTCGGGACAAGAAGGCGGCTAAAGGGATTGATTTAATCTCTTTTATCATGGGTCCTAAAATGTTTGGGTGAGCTGGTTCTTGGTTTCTTTCTCCGCTTTGCTACGAAAGCGCTTCGCGGTTTAGCGCCTATTATGTATGCCCTTTGCTAAACCAAACCAATTTGGTGTTTATCAATAGTAGAAATCCGGATTGTAGATATACTCGCGGTTCTCATAGCGAATCATGCCTTTGTTGTCAAGAAAAGTCTTCAAGCCCTTTACCTTATTGTTGGAATAGGGATGACCGCAGGCAGCATATCCGCTTTTGAGCGCGGCCTCGAAGTTACGGCATCCTTTTATTGACCCATTGGCGAATACCACTCCCAATGCCTCGCGGTGCTGTTCCTCGGTCAACTCCTTGTATGGATAAGGGTCTTTGGCTTTCTTGCCCGGCTCGGTGAATACATATCCGCTGGCAATCTCCGGCAATCCATAGTCATTTACACGGAAGGCGAATGGGTCGAACTCGGCGGCGCGGATTATGGCGGCGCATACTTCCGAAACAGTGTCATCAGTCTTGCTTCGGCTCACCTGAAGGACGGTCTCGGCCTTGTTGTTCAGCTCGGTGCCGACATGACCACGCGCATTGTCATCGCTTTTGTTGAGGTGCAGGACCGTATGGATATGTATCTGATACTTATCAGTCCATTCCATCAGCTTGCCGATAAGGTCAGTTGATTCCTTGGCGCAGTTGATGTCATACATCAGGTCACGCACACCGTCGATGATTACAAGACCTACGCCGGGTGTGTTGATTATCGCCTGTTCGATTACTTCAAGACGCAACGTGGGTGTAAGCTGGCGCAGGGCTGCAAACTTCAGATGCTCCGGATGGGTGTCGGTTGGCAGTTTCGCCAACCGCAGGGTCCGCTCCATGACTTTCTGACAATGATACGGGCTCTGTTCGGTATCGAAATAGAGTATAGTGCGCTTGTCATCGGGAAACTCGGCTGTGTAGCCCAATACCTTGCCATTCACAAGCGATGCTCCGACGATGGCGGCGACATTGAAGGTCTTTTTGCTCTTTGCCTTTCCGGTCGATGCCGAGAAGTTTCCGAGAGTGCCGATAACACTGCCGTTGGCATACAACACTTCCGGCGCAGTCTGAATCTCATCAGTGATTCTCAACTGCTTTTCCTCCCAGAGTTTGAGGATGTCTTGCTTCACTCCATCCATTCTTTACCCCCTTTCTTATGTTCTTGTATGAGGTCGAGTGCTTTCTGGGCGTCAATGACGATTTTTCTGCCCGATTGGGTTATAGCGTCTTTGATTACACCACTGTTCTTGATACGATGTGCGGTAGCCTTGCTGCACTGGAGAAGTTCGCAGAGACCTTTGATTCCGTAAACGAGCCAACGCTTTGCTGTGGCGGCAACATTTTCATCAGAGGTTACGCTTTCGGTAGCGGTCGTGGTCTTGACAAAATGAGAGTCAAGTAATTCTAAAAATTGTTCTCCGGTGTACTGCCAGAGAGGGAGTTTGAGTAACTGGTCTTTTGTCATTCGCAGTATGAGTTTGAGTTATACTTCCGCCCTCTGAGAGAGCGTATCCGAGTATCTCCCGGACACTGCAAAATTACAACCGGTTATGAGTGGTCTGTATGTGGATTATCATTCTCCACTTACTAAAACTACCCGTCAGAGTATCAGGCTCTAACGGGTAGTATCATAAGGTCTCTAAAGTGGAAATTTGAGTGGTGAAAGTGGTGCGCAAGTGGTATCTTTAAGTCGCAAGAACTATCAAGCTCGCTTTTTATGGTTTTTGATGATTTCATCTACATCATCAGCGAAAGCCATACTTGACCTGCTGGCATCGCTACCTCGCGGATGTGAATATTTACTTTCGTAATATGATGAATCTATGCCGAAGTGCAAAAGGATGTCCTCGCGCCATGCAACCTTGTGCTTTTCCGGCACGATGTCGTATAGCTTGGAGATGAGATAGCACACCTTGATTTTTTGCTTAGGTTTTATCTTCAGAGGCTCATGCTTGCCATGAAGGTTCAGCGATGAATGAAACTGAGTTTCTGTCGATTCTTCAAATATCATTTCGCATACCTCATACAGTTCCGACACAAGAATCATCGGGAATAAGGGTTCTTCCCATTGGCGGTATGATTTTGTATTGGTCAGAGCCATTTTTACAGGTTGTTCCGTTGCCAGATAACTACCATTGCGAACCTGCATCTTTTGTATAAAAGCGTCTCTGCATTTAGGATGTAGTGGAATCTCACATGGTGGGAAGTATCGCTCCACCATGATAAATACTTTGCGACAGACATTTCGCAAGTCATGGTACACATCGAATGAAGGTCTCAACAGAAATTCATCATATTCAACGCTTTCCTGCAATTTCTTAAGAAATTCCCGCTTCTTTTCAAGCCATCCTTCACGGGTGTCGGCCATATGGAATTGTTCGATTTCCTGTTTGTATTTATCTATCGTCCAATCGTCAGGCACCGGGATTTTATGGCAAGCCTTTAGCGCGTACTCATAATGAGCGGCAATCATATAGAACATCTCCACTTCTTTAAGGAAGTGGTTGCTTTCGTACTGATCAATCATGTCTGCCTTGGATTTATTTTTACGTTCTCTATCCAATTTATAGAATATGCTCTGGAATGTCTCTATCCTTGTTACAATCTCAACACAGAAAATTCGGGTTTGGTCAGCTTGTACCTTTCCGATTTCTCCGGAAGCATGAGATTCGATAATGGCGTTTTCGATGTCGATAGAGCAAAGTTTACTGGTGGCCTCGGCAATTCGTTTGTACAGAATTGTATCCTGTTTGGCTACCAGCGGAACTTTCGTGAGCTGCCTCAGGTCTTCCAATATTGGCACAACATCTCGTAATGTCGTAGGGTTTGGCATCTGCGGGGTGGTGTTTAACGGGTTGATGAATGTGAATGTCAATAGCTATGTAGTTTCATTGAAATTTTCGACATAACGACATTCAGCATATCAAACAACCGGCAGTCGCCAGGTGTTCACCGCCCTAACAAACTACAATGTATCTTTCTACCCTCCGTAATACACAATTACTCCATATGCAGTCCATGCACCCAAACAGCCCAAACAGCGCCCAAACAAATAAAAGGAAGTCTCGGAATATCAAAGTTTTTTATTAATTTTGCAGTTATGAACAAGACATTCAACATATACTGTGATGAAAGCTGTCATATTGAACATGACGGCAAGGACTTCATGTTTCTTGGTTCAGTCAGCTGTGCCTATCCACAAATTCGCCGACACACCAAACGAATAGACGAGCTAAAAAAAGTGCATAATTTCTATGCGGAAATAAAATGGAGTAATGTTTCTCAGTCTAAGATAAGGTTTTATCTTGACTTGATAGATTATTTTTTTGATACCGACTTACGATTTAGAGCCATCGGAATCAAAAAAAGTATGATTAAGGTTGATGAAAATAACACCTACGATGATTTCTATTATAAGATGTATTACTCTCTCCTTAATTACAAAATCGATACTCTGGATCATTACAATGTATATCTTGACATCAAGGACAGTTTGAGTGCCGTTAAGGTTCGTAGGCTTAAAGAAATACTAAACGTAAAATATGGAGTATTCCGAAACGTTCAGAATATTTGCTCTAACGAGAGTCTGTTAATGCAGTTGACAGATTTCATCATGGGTGCAATATCGTATAATATGAACGATAAGCTGCACCGCAATCAAGCGAAAGTCGCCATAATTGAGCGTATCAAAAAGCACCTTAACTCACAGAATCTTAGTATAACCAACTATTCCGATAAGTTGAATCTATTCTTTATAAATCTGCGTTGAGTCATGCCATTAAATCTTACTAAGAAATATAATGATCTGCTTGATATATTAGGCATGTCCGAGAGTCAACGCAACGATTCATTGAGGAGAATATTTAACCGGGATATTCAAGACAACCCGGCTTTTTCGTTCAATGGCAAGCCCATTTATCCAACACCACGCGAAGATGGACAGGTAGCAATGGAGAATCTCTTCAATCATCTTACTCGAAAGGAGGTTGATAAAGATACGCACCATAGAGAATATGATCCCAACCGCTCGCAGCGTTTACATTGGATTAGGCATCATGTCGAGAAAAGGAAAGCTGATAATATGCTCTATTTCTCAGTGGACGAGCCTCGTGCGCCGCGAACTTACATCTATGATATAGATGAGAGGTATGTAATTGTACTTGAACCTCGCAGGAATGGCTCTGCATATTACCTGCTAACGGCATATCATCTTGAAGGTAAGGACGCCGCACGCAATAAAATTATGAATAAGTACCGTCGCAGACGCTTACCCAATCTATTATAAAAAGCAAAAAACGCAGAGCTTCAAGGCTTGCGTTTTTCGATTTCCTTTCCTCAAATGAGGAATGAACTCTGGTGCAAAGGTACAAATTTTTGTTGACCCTGCAAAATTCTAACGTGGGAAACTTCAAAAAGTTTTATACGAAGATACTGTAACTTCGGTAAACCCGCAAAATTCCACATTGTAAACTACGATAATTAGGCATATTCAAGGGATGTGTACTACGATAAATACGTCCTTGTCTAGCTAAACCTTGTTATAATCCGCCAAAAGTGGCTCAAAAGTTATAGATTTGGCGGATTATAAGCATATATTAGAAGGGGAGGAATCACTGTATAGGTGGGATAATAAATATTTTCTCATTGAAAGCCTGCATCATAGCGGGTGTTACATTGGATATGTAACCGGCGAGTAGTGCCGACACCTCCGATGTGGCGTGTCCTACGGCATAGTCGATGTATGCAGTCATCACGCCGTGATGTGCCAAGGCTGAAATGAAAGAATTGCGGGCATATTGGGGCGTTACGCATTGGATGTCAAGCGATTCACAAACCTCTTTGATGTTCTTTGAAATCCGGCGGTTAAAGTCGTGAACGCGGATTGCTTTTTGCTCATCGGTGACAGCATTGAGAAAGATGTCAGGGAAAACAAGTTCACCGGGGCTATATGGCGAGGCATACACATCGAGTAACTGCCGTAACTGCGGAATAATCGGTACTGATGTTTCATCAAGCTGCTTGCCGACAGGTTTGTTTGCCCTGTCAATCTTAGAGCGGATGAAAACAAATTGCGGAAACTTTTGCGAGACTGCCGCCTTCTCTGTCCAGACAAGTTTAGCCATATCTATGGTGTTCATGCCGTTGAGACAATAAAGGAGCAACCAGCGGCCAACGGCACGGGCATATTTTGACTGTTTATCGGGAGCAGCAAGCCAATATTCCCACAACTTCAACACTTCCTCCACAGTCAAGGCATTCAAGCGGCGACGGTTTCCGGCATGAATAAGACCCTTGAAATTGGGTACCAGCGTAGTGTGACCGTCTTTATATGCTTGATTGAACACAGCTCGTGTGGCACGGAGAATTACCATTCGCGTGTCCAAAGAAAGCGGCTGATCCGTGCCGTTGCGTGCTTTCTGTTCATCAAGCCATTTGGCGAAGCGTGTGATTATGGCGGTATCGACAGCGCCGAGTGAGATGGGTTTATCTTTTCGGAACAGCTTGAACCAGTCAAGGGCAGAAGAATACATCGCGCGGGTCTTTACTTTCTCTTTCGATGCGCCAAGTGTTGCCCAATAAGAAAAGGTATCGTCCGCCCTCATAGATTTTTCCGTTACTTTCCCCTCGGACTTTTCAACATGACTTTTGAGGTCGGCAACCGAGAACCGATTGAGCAAAATAAGTTCGTCTGCTTTGGCGCATATATGGTCAAACACCTTGCGAAGCTCCTTTCGGATCTCAATGGCAGCATTTGATTTTGAGAACAACGCCTCGTATTCTTTCGTTGACGATACCTTTAACCCGGTCGCGAAATATCTCCGCAACCGTTGATGAGTGACACAGACTGTCAACGGCACAGACTTGCCTGTGTCAAATTTATATCTGTTATCCGGAGCGAGAATGATATATATCGTCGCCCCTGCAAACCTTCGGGATTCATCGCTAAAAAGAGCCTTGTTCATATCGTTGTGTTCAAGTTTTTTATCAGATATGCCAGCCCCAATAAAACAATCAGGGAGCGTGTTCAGTAAATGGGGTTTGAACACATTTTGAACACAACCCACAAGTTTCAAGAGGTCTCATACAAAATTACAAACTTCTTTCTTTGCTTGCAAATATCTGATAATCAAATTACATCTTATTAACGAAGTTTCATGCGGTTTCGTTCAAAATCACGCCGTTCACCTACTCATAATCAGGGAGTCCTAGGTTCAAGCCATAGTGGGACCACTCATAGAATAGAAATCAAGCAGTTACGAATCAAATCGCAACTGCTTTTTCTTTTGCTTCGAACACAAATCTGAACCAACTCATTTCAGCCGATAATGGCGGTCGTCTTATTTTGGACCTATGTGTGTTGTGTTTGCCCGAGGATAATCCAATACTCCGTAACTGCGAGTAATGTAGAAAATGCAGGTTATTTCAGTTCCAATTCAATGTCCTCTATTGATGGCAGAGAACTCTTGAATTCATCGGGGATGAATTTTGTTAACTGAAATTCCGCCACTCCGATAGGTTGCGATGATGATTCAAGGGCATATTGTGCAAGTACATTATCTTTATCCTTACATATCAGCAAACCGATGGTACGGTTATCCTGCTCTGTTTTCAATATATGATTTACTGCCGTCATGTATGTGCCGAGTTGCCCTATATCCCCGGCTCCGAAGGTCCCGGTCTTGACTTCTATAACACAATAAGCGTGCAATTTTATGTTATAAAACAGTAAATCAATGAATTGTTCAGTATGCCCTACTTTGAGACGGTATTCTTCTCCGACGTAAGCAAAGCCTGATCCAAGTTCGAGAAGAAACCGGGATATATTGGACATCAGAGCCTTTTTCAGTTCACGTTCTTTATAAGGCTCGGTCATTTCAGTAAAGTCAAAGATATACGGGTCCTTAGTCAGTTCCTGTGCAAGGTCGCTATCGGGAGCGGGCAGTAAGCGAGAAAAACTTGTCAACGCCTTTCCTTGGCGCAGATGCAGATTGGTGTCAATAAACGATTTCAGAATGTTTCTCGACCATCCTTCTTCGACAACCTTATGAGCGTAGAATAGTGCGGTGTCTCGTTCTCCTTTTTCGAAATATTTATCTATCAGAGTACAATGATGTCCCCACGGTACAGAGAAAATTATATCGTCATTGAGACCTGAAGAAATGCCAACAGCTTGCTGGCATATCTCGGTTTCAGAATTGCCAACAACTTGTTGGCAATTTGTAGACAACTCACTATAAAGAAGATACATCTTCTTCATGTATTGTAAATTCTGCCGAGAGAAGCCCTCGGCTTCCGGTATAGCCGCTTTCAAATCCTGACTGAGATTTCGATAGAATCCGCTACCGTAGACATTCTCGGCATCACGAGCCACGATGTCACGACCGAGCGACCAATAGAAGCGCAGCATCTCCCTGTTCACCTGCGTCGCTGCCTTAATCTGGCTGCGACGGTAGCGTTCTTTTAACTCCTGAATCCACCGGGAGTATTCGGCATCGGTTTTAATCAGTTTGCTCATGACTTTACCTTCTTGTAGTTGATCCAATTACAAAACTACAAAAATAATCTGATACTGAGGGCATCATATATCATATAATCGCCTGACTAATCCAGCAGGGCGACAAGCGGAGATGCCCTAACTTCGATAAATCGGCAAAATTTAGCCCCGCAAACTACGATAATCACGCATATTCAAGGTGTATGTACTACGATAATACGAACCTTGTCAAGCTAAATCTCGTTATAATCCTCCAAAAGTGGGTCAAAAGTCATAGATTTGGCGGATTATAGACATATTTTAAGAGTTGGGGAATCAATGCAACGTTGAAAATTAATCAAAACCGTTCGTTTATGACATCCGACTTTTGGCAAGCAATGATTGTTATAATGTAGACAATTGTAACGCCATTAAACTTTAATATTATGAATGCAAACCGAATACGCCCGACCGACAATGTGCTCGTGGAGATTTATTTAGATGGAAAGGAAGTTGATACTTACGAGGGCTCAGGATTCCACACCGTGGAGCAGGCCGTCAGCAATGCCTTCGACAACTCGGGACGTGCCGACACGAACATCGAAGACTATGTATTCCGCGTTACGAACCTTGCCGACCACACCTCAGCCCGTTATCGCGTAAACGCCGGCGGCAACGTGAAACTCATTCCTGAAGAATAAGAAACGAGTCCGTAACTTATTCCTGAACAGTGAGCTTCGGGAGAATCTCCTTTTCGAAGACGGGGCGAGAGATTATGCGGTAATGGAAGTTGGAGGATTCGTTGAACCGTTGGCTGTGGTGCATCACGAAATCGCCGCGACGTAGCTTCTCCTCTATCTCGCGTTTATCCTCGGCATCGTTAGGGAATTTCAGCTCCATATAATTTATTCCATCGGCAATTTCGCTCCATTCCTTTCGCCATAGATCCGCCGGAACCGGAGCCACACCGCGCGTGCTCCTCACAAAAGCGTCAAAAAAATTCTCGAACGATATCTTGCCCTCCTTTATCACCCTGAGATTGACGCGATAGAAATTCCCATGGCTGCCTGTCGGCTCATAGTCGGGCCCTTCGAACACCGTTGTCTCGTCGAGCTCCGACTGAAGATAAGCTTCCGCGGTCTGTTTATCCTTCAGTATATGTCCCGGGCCGAAACGGTCCTGCATGAAATTCTTGTAAATGTCGCGGCATTCCGATTCCGGCCATTCGTTGAGCTGATAGATTATTGCCCAGCGGATTGAGTCAGCATGTGTCTGGGCCGACAAGGCAAAACAACCTGCGGCAAGCATCGCGCCGACAAACGCCGCACGCACAATCCTAACCGATCTTATAAACATTTCCATAAGCGAATTTACAAAAATATCATGATACAACGGATAAATTATCCGTTACAGATGTTTGCTTCATTTAGCGATCTTACTGAGTAGGATTAGGTAAAAGGAGCTCCTCTTTCGCATTTAGTAATAACGGTGCGCTCCGGTAGAGCATCGTAAAGCAATAATCGATGATGAGAAAGAGAAGCTTATTCCTTCTACTGACTGCAGCCGCAGTCTCCTCTTTTGCGAACGCTCAGTCTATTTACCCGGGACAGCACCGCGGAAAGATTGCAGTCGAAAACTCTGCCCCGGTCAAAGCCGAAAGTTTCGACCTTAAGGAAGTGAGACTGCTGCCGGGCCGCGTGCGCGAGAACCTCGAGCGGGATTCGGCGTGGATGGTAAACGTTTCCGCGCGGCGGATGCTTCATAGCTTCCGCAACAACGCCGGCGTCTTCGCCGGTCTGGAAGGCGGCTATGAGAGCGTGAATAAATATGGCGGCTGGGAATCGCTCGACTGCGATCTGCGCGGCCACACCACGGGCCATCTTCTTTCGGCCTATGGTCTTATGTATGCGGCCACGGGCAGTGAGATTTTCAAGTTCAAAGGCGACAGTCTTGTGGCCGGACTTGCCGAAGTTCAGCAGGCTTTGGGCGATAAGGGCTACCTGAGCGCTTTTCCCGAGGAACTCATCAACCGCAATCTACAAGGGAAGGGGGTGTGGGCTCCCTGGTACACCCTCCATAAAATCCTCTCCGGTCTTATCGACCAATATCTTTATTCGGGCAATCAGCAGGCGCTGACCATAGCCAAAGGGATGGGCGACTGGGCCTATGGCAAGCTGAAGGACCGCGACGCCGAGACTCGCCGCCGGTTTCTGGGAGAATGTGGTGAATCATCACACATTCGCCTCGGGTTCATGCAGCCAGAAGGAGCATTTCTTCCCGGTCGACAGATTCTCGAAATATATCAACGGCTATACCGGGGAATCATGCTGCACCTACAACATGCTCAAGCTTTCCCGTCATCTTTTCAGCTGGACGGCAGATCCCGCAATCGCCGACTATTATGAGAGAGCACTCTTCAACCATATCCTCGGCCAGCAGGACCCAGAGTCTGGCATGGTGTGCTATTTCCTGCCGTTGATGAGCGGATCCTATAAACTCTATTCCACTCCGGAGCAATCGTTCTGGTGTTGCGTGGGAAGCGGTTTCGAAAGCCATGCGAAATATGCCGAGAGCATCTATTTCCACAATGACGACACTCACCGCACCCGCCACGCGGTCTACTGGAATCTCGAAAAATGAGATACGAGGGTAAACAATTTTGCACTTTGGTAATTTTTATTACCTTTGCAAACGTAACAACCCCGCTCTTGAATGACCTTATATGGCCTCTTTTTCATCTACGGATTGTGCGTCATGTTTTATTTCATGATGTCATGGTTCTTTTTCCGCAAAGACAAAGAGCGGCTGTCGAAGCTTGTGGCCGTTCTGATGGCGACAATCGGCCTGCAATGTCTCAAAGACCTCTTTTTCATCTCCCCAACCGATAAATTAGGAGAATTCGGCTGGAGGGTGATGACCGTCACGGATATGGTGACAGTCCCGATATATGCATTCATTCTTATCGAACTATGCAAGCCGTCTTCCTTATCAATACGGATGATGGTTGTGCACGAACTGTCGTTTATCCTTCCGATGGCGGTTTTCATTGCCACCGGCAATGTGTATGTCTACTATGCCGAAGTGATATGGGCCTTTCTCTATGGAATCGCCTATGCTCTCTGGACCGTTTTTGCCATTCCCCGATATCACGCCATGTTGAAACGTCGTTTCTCTTACGAGGAGAATATCAATCTCAATTGGCTTCGCGTGATTCCGGCTTCATTTTTCGTTATCCTTACTGTATGGATCTGCGCCTGCCTGTTTTCCGCCATTTATATCGAAGCCGTTTATCTCATCGGCTCGCTGGTGATGTGGATGTTCATCTGCTATTTCATCTACAGGCACGAATCGGTGCTTGACGAAATCTCCGAAACAAATGCGGAGATACAGGAAACCGTCGCCGAGCCAGAGCCGTCCATGTCCGACATCGGGAAACGCATAACGGCACTTTTCGACACCGAAAAAATATACCTTGACCCGAACCTCAAATTATCGGACATCGCCAAAGCGGCAGGTACCAACCGCACTTATGTCAGCGCCTTCTTCAACAAGGAAGCGGACAGCACTTTCTACGATTATGTAAACCGCCTTCGTATCGAGCACGCATGCCGCTTGCTCATGAGTTCCGACAGAAACCTAAAACATATCGCCGAACAATCCGGTTTCAACAGCCCGCAGTCATTCATAAGGGTATTCAACAAATTCAAGGGCATTTCACCCTCTGAATATAGGGGGGGGTAAAACGTTAAGCCCCAATTATTTAAACAAATTGTTAATCACTATTTTACGCATTGATAACCGGTTTTACTCAGTGTGAACCATAATTTGAGAGATTGGCAACTTCCCCGGGTTTGTTTGTGCTTACTTTGCGCCACGGACAAATCTCCAATCTCACGCACGAAAAGAGTTGTCTTGTTGTCAAGCATTGCTTTCTGACCTTTCTTCCTGCGAGAGTATAGAGCGAAACAATTTATAACAACTAAATACTATCGCTTATGAAAATTTTCAAACTCATGGCCCTCGCCGCCATCGCAATGCCCTTTATGTTCTCCTGCTCGGGAGGCGGTTCCTCATCCGATACTCTTCTTTTCGGAGCCCTTCCCGGCCAATTCGAACAGCTCCTCGCCGAGCAGGCTGAGCTGAAAGAGAAAGCCAAAGATATCAAATCGGAAGCAGAGAAGGCCGAACTGATAAAAAAATCTGAAGAGATAAAGGAGAAATGGAGCGGCAAAATTGAGGAAAGTGCAAAAGCTCTCGACGGCAAACAGATTGAGTTTGCACAAAGCGACGTCAAGGTCACGCAGCCTGTTTCTCTCCAATATGAGGGTTTCTTCAGCAAATCCGACATGACTCCTAAATTCAAGATCAACGGAGCCGCCGAAGTGACATCCGAGATAAACACCGACGCTCCTTATATACTCCCCTCCGAGCACGTCTACATTGTGGGCTACAATGCCGAGGGACAGGAGGTATACCGTATAAAGGCCGGTTTTGTCGCCGCTGAAAATGTCGACGGCAAGTCCGTTGTCAAGGCCGGAACCCCCGTCACCTTCGATCCCATCGTATTCTCCGACAATAAAGTAGAGCAATACAAAGAGGCCAAGACTCTGAAACTCGAAGTATTACGCTGATTTATAGTTTTTCTCCACTATAACTTGCCATCTGATATCACAGCCGGCGGCTCTTCCGCAGGGGTCGCCGGCATTATTTGCTCGCGCAATCCCATGAATAAACGACGCCGTCTCCGAAGAATAATCCTATGGATCGGCGTGCCCGTTCTATTGGCATTCTTCTGGATAGGCATAGTCTTTCTCTGCAGACCGGCATACATAGCTCCCGACACCTCGGGCTGGAAAACAGGCGACATCTTTTTCAGCGTCGGCGATTCCTGGGAGTCGGTGGCCGTAAGAGCTCTCACTGGCGCGAAATCTTTCGAGCTGTCGGACTCAACGCCCTCCCATTGCGGTCTCGTTGTGAGATACGGCGGGGAAGTGAGGCTTGTGCATGAATCCACAGTTGCGAAAAAGATAGTCATGGAGACGCCTGAGGAATACCTGAAAAACAACGGATCGTATTGCCTGTATGTCCGGAAATCCCCCTGCGCGCCGGATAGCGTCATCCTCCGCCAAACCGTAGATTCGCTGTTGTCTAAAGGCATCCCGTTTGATTTCGATTTCGACCATTCCTCGCCGCAAGCGCTATATTGCACGGAGATGGTTGTCAGAGTTTCAGAAATATGCGGCTCCGGATATTTTTCTCATTTGAGAAAAAAAGACTATATTTACCCCGAAGATATACTGAAAATGTGCATAAAATGAAAATAAAACTAAAACTCATTGTGGCGGCGCTCCTCGTGGGGCTCTCCGTTCCGCTGGCTTCTGAGGCCCAGTTCCTCAAGAAACTCACCAAAGGCCTTGAGAAAGTCAACAAAACGCTCGATAAAGTCGAGAAAGCCGTGAAAGACACCCCGACGACGGCCAAGACCGACCGGAAGTCATCGCAGACCGCTTCGGCGAAGCAGAATTCCGCGCAGACGAAAGCCTTCTCGGAAACCGGCTGGAAATCGGTCACTCCCGGCTATCGGCATCCTTACCTGACATCGCGCACAAGATATCTCAACGTACCCGGGTTCAGAAACAACATCTCCGATGTATACGAGGATATTTTTGCCGTTAAACGAAACAATGCATGGGAATTCTGGTTTGTCAACGGCAAGAAGCTCTTCAATGCCGACTGGGAATATTGCGGACTTGAGTACAACGGCGCGCCCCGATTTTCGGGCGGTGTGGCTGCGGCCCGCAGCGCGAAACCCGGTGCCAACGGTAAGAAAACAATCTCTCTGCTCTATGCCGACGGCAGGGTAAAGCAGCTCGACCCTTCATATGTCAAAGTGTCCGACTTCATCGACGGACTCGCCATCGTGGAGCAGGAGATCAACTACAAGAGCAAATATTTCTTTATCAATGCCGCCGGAGAAAAGGTATTTCCCGCTCTCACAGTCAAAGGTGATGCCAAGGATGCCATCCGCCCGCTGGTCGATGATCGCCGTGCCTACAAATGCGACTACGACAAATGGGGCTTCATCGATGCCAAAGGAAATCCCGCTTTCGCGAAAACGTTTTCGGAAGTGCGCGACTTTTCCGGCGGCTATGCCTGGGTCCGGATTCCCGACGAGAGTCATAAGAATGTGAATCACTGGGCGCTTATCGACACCAAAGGAAATGTCGTTTTCCATCCCGGTGAGCTTTACGACAACAAACACATCAATTCCCGTGAGATCACCGATGTCGACAACGGTATCTTCTCTGTAGTGCGCGGCAATAAAGTGGTTTATTACGATGTCGCAGGCAAGCAACTGCTCTCTGTCGATGACGGCAGCGCCTTTTACGATGGCTATGCGTTCGTAACGACCTATCCCGGTTATCAGACCCTCAACAACGGCGCGATGGTGATAAACAGCGCCCTGCAGCCTGTAAGGATCCTCAAATCCGATATCTGCCCCGCCCATAAAGTTATGGACGGCTCGATAGTATTCAAGCCCTATGGTCTTGTATCGCTAAAAGCCCAGGGCTATGTGCTTAATCCGCAGGGAAACGTGGTTTTGGAGACTTACGACAACCACAACGGGAATTATATCCGGGGCATCGGCCAGTTCTCCCCCTCGGGATATTCCAAGTGCACGGATGTGAGGCTTAACGATGAATCGTATAATGCCTTCCTGAAACCCTCCGGCGAGATTACCTGGATGTTCAGCGACACAGGTGGAGGCGGTCAGTTCTCGGATCCCGTCGGTCCGGAGCCTACGGATTCAATACCGGACTTCGACCCGCGTCAGCCGAGAGACTCTATCCCGAAAATCGGACCGAATCCCCCCTATCCAATACCGCCTATCAAACTGATAACAGTCGACATAAACCAGAAACCTGTCGGCCCAACCACGGTAACGGCCCAGAAATTCAAAGTCTCGGTCGTTGCGGAACCGGCCGAAGGGGGCTCCGCTTCCATCTCGCCCGCGGGCGCTTTCTCCTACGGCGAAACGGCCACTGTCAGCGCCGCTCCCGCCAAGGACTGGGCCGTGTCGTCGATCTCCTCCTCTATTGGCGGCAATCTGTCGGTCGGCAAACCGTTTACTGTTACCACCGACCAGACCATAACCGTCAGATTTGCCAAGAAAGACGATGACAAGAATCCGGAACATACCGGAGCTTATCAGGGAACAATCAGAATCCACCCTTACGACATTCCCGTATATATGCAGGTGAATGCCGAGGGGAAGGAAGCCACTCCTTATGGCGACAACACTTGCGGCTATCTGCAGATAATGTTCGACCCCGAAACCCGTTATACCAACGAGAAACAGGAGTTCGCCGTGTCGTTGTTCGCCGTGCCGTTGCAGATCACGGGCGTGCAGCATGACGAGGCCACAGGGCGCCGTTGGCTCGTGCTCGACGGAGGGTCTGTCGCTTTCCACGACCTCAAGGTGAATCCCGCCGCCATAAATCCGCTGATGGCGCTTTATATAAATACTTTGCTCGGGGTCAACAACTTCTCGGACGTGACAACCCGCCCGATGCACTACCGCGTTGAAATGCTCGACCTTGACCCTGAGACCGGCGAGTTCACGTTCGGCGACCTGCAGGCCTACTCCGCCGAAAATGGTGGCTGGTTTGCCGGCGGCGACAAAGCCGTGAGCAAGACCACGAAAGGCTTCATGGCCACCATGACCGACCGCGGCTATCCGGCAGAGACATTCGCCGGAGCCAGAATGAAGAAGTCAACGCCGCGCACCGACGTGATGTGGTATCCGCCGAAATCCTGGTCGAAGACAGAATCGCTCTTCGAGATGATTGTCAAATCGATGACCGAATCCTACCGCACCGCCCGCTCCGACTATAACCGCATCTTCGGCGAGTAATCCCTCCCGTTAGGTTTCCAACTATAAAAAGCAATCCGACAGACACCCTCGTCCGCCGGATTGCTTTTTTTAAATTCGGTGTAATTCATTACTTTTGTATCTGAAAAATTTATCCGCAAATGGCTAAAAAGAATATTCTGGTTGTAAACGCAATCGGCGGTCTGGGAAACCGCATCCGCACCATTGCCGCATGCAACGGCCTGGCAGCCATCACCGACCGGCGTCTGAAAGTGATATGGAAAAACAATAGCGATGTCGCTGCTGATTTCACCGATATATTCATGCCATTGCCGGATGAAATAGAATTGCGTCAACCCGGCTGGATAGAATATTCTCTTCTATGGCAGATTCCAAGAAAAAAGAATCTCTATCTTTCATCTCTTGCTCAACACCTCGGATTCAGCAAGACTTTTTCCGACAATTTCGATCTTGGTCGATTGGGCTCATTCGGCGAGAAGCTCTTGAAAGAAGTAAAGAATTGCAATGGCAATATCCTGATTTCATCCGGATGTGGAGCCGAATTCGGCATGGATGAGCAGATCAGGAGTCTTTTCTTTCCTTCGCAGAACGTAGAATCTTTAGTTAGGAAAAACACTGAAAAGTTCAATCACGACACAATCGGAGTTCATATAAGACGCACCGATAATCGGCTTTCAATTTACAAAAGCCCCCTTCATCTGTTTTCAGAGGAAATGCGTAAAATTATCGACATCAAGCCGGGCACTAATTTTTTCCTTGCAACCGATGACCGCAATGTTATGGAAAACTTCGTAAAAGAATTCGGCTCAAGAATCATTTGCGGAGACAACAATGCTTCGCGCACTTCCCGCGAAGGGATAATCAGAGGAGCCGCCGACATGTGGAGTTTATCGAAAACTTCCATGATTTTCGGAAGCTTTTACAGTTCATTCTCAGAAATTGCGGCCACTTTAGGTAATATTCCTTTGCGGGTGTTGAAAACAGATTGATTTTATCTGCGCCAAAAGATAGAGGCGCCACGGCCGCCAAGCGCCGTATAATGATAAAGCAGCTTCAGCAACAATCGGCGCGGAGCCGTGAGCAACGGATGAGCAAGTGCCTTATCAAGGAGGGGGCGAGCAAATTCCGGATGATTCTCCCGGCTGTAATGTGCAGCCAGGATGGCCCTTCGGTAGTTAACCATATCCCTCAGCCTATCGGTATCTGGATGGTCTGAGTCTATTATATCCTTTTCCACGGCATCAATAGCCAATTCCCATTTTCCGACCTTATCCGAAAAGCCGGTGCCGGTTATCGAATCATCCTGATGATATTTCAAAACGCCCGTTAAAGGCAATGCCTTGATTACCGGGGAAGACAACAGAATACGCACTCCGAATTCCCAGTCATCCCATTGAAGCAGACCTTCATTCCACAATCCGGCTTTTCTGACAAGTTCTCTTTTTAAACTATATGCAGTGGTGCATAATAATCCGTGATAAATATGATATCGCCACTGATCACCTTCCGAGAAATTTAATCTACGGATAGGCCCGTCTGCGTATTGAATCTCCTGCTTCCAATAAACAAGGTCTATTTCCGGCGATTCGCCGTAGATTTCCATATAGGCGCTAATAATTCCCGGAGACAAGATATCATCGGAATCAAAAAATTGTATTATTTGAGAAGATGATTCCTCGAAACCGAGATTCCTGGCATAATCGGCACCCCTCCGAGACTCGGAAACAAGCTTAAGGGTCAGCGCATCGTCACAATTCTCCAGCGCCCAGTTCTCAACGGCTTTCTGCGTCCCGTCGGTTGAACCGTTGTCGGCCACCACAATCTCTATCGGGCGATAGCTCTGCGCCTTTACGCTGTCCAGACACCTGATTATCAATTCGGCGCGGTTCAATACCGGTATTATTACAGATACTTGTTCCTTCTTGCTTTCCATAGTCTGAAATGAGTTATTTGGTATTGAAAAATCCGCCGTTTATCATCCTTTTCGACAGCTCCCAGTCCTCCGCCGAGGGATAGGAATAGGGATCCTTTAGAGGTACGCGATCCAGAGTCGTATCCATCACCGCCGGATTGCGCAACAGGCTTGTGCCGAAACCGCGCCAGCGTACATTCGGCTTACCCATGATATCGAGAATCGTCGGGAAAAGATCCACCTGCGCCACCGGCGCATGAGTCTTGATACCGAGTCCGGAGTTCAAAATGATAAAAGGTATCTCGCGACCCGTAAACTTCTTGCCTACAAGCATCGTCTCGCGGGCATTGTGGTCGCCGGCAATCACGATCACCGACCTCTCATACAAACCTTCACGCTTCAAAGCCCCGATAAAATTCTTGAGGGCAGTGTCAAACTGACGCAGTTTTTCCACATACACTTTCTCGCTTTGCGACAGGCTATTGTCGCTCCACACATCGCTCCGTCTCCATTCAAACTTTTCATATGGATCATGCATATCCATTGTGTTCAAGGCCGCTACAAACGGTTGGCGCATATTCTTAATATACGGCATTGAATTCACGAACAACGCCCCGTCACGTCCTCTATTCCGGACGATATCCTTCCCCGTTTCTACCTCTGTATGAATTTTATCAAAACCGTATGATTTCGAAAGTGTTACCTTATTCCATTGGATAGGATCGCCGCAATCAAATTCCTCCCCATAGTATCCGAGACTTTTCGTCAAAGATGGAAACACTGCATAATCCGTATAAAGAGCCACGGGGTCATGTAGATCCGGCAATAATCCGGTATGATATATGAACCTCCCGTCGCTCGATCTTCCCACTCCGACCTGTACCGCGACATTATCTGCCATGAAAACGTCTTCTCCACTTATGGCGCACGACAGAAACGGCATTGCATCTTTCCCATTCACTTTCACATACAAGCCATCGAAATTCAGAGATTCAACTATGATGAAAATCAAGTTCTTCCCATGATTATCGGGCAATGAATCCAAGACTAATGATGCCCGCGGCCTTGAATAAATCTCTTTTTGGATTTCCGCCATCTCCGCATCCGACATTTTTTCCACCGGCTTTAGCATATAATAAGCGCTATAGGCCCAGTATTTAGGGAATCCTCCATTTTTGAGATCTACCAAATCAATATATTCCGGAAATAAATTCAGACAACCTTCTTTAAATCTTGAAATCAAATCATCATGCTTTTCGGGAGATTTTGTCATTTGGATATGCAGGAAAAAGCTTTGTTGCAGAAGAAAAGCGACAAAGACCATCAACATTCCGATGATCTTAAACTTAAGAGAGAACTTTCCGACTCCTGATTTTCTAAAAGACAATATATATATGACGATGAATACTAATGCAGGCACAAGAAACCATAAATCACACACATCGATGGAAGCGAATGCGGAATTCAGCACCGGACCCGTTGCATTCTGTGTGTTGAAGATCATCTTGATTTTGAAAATATCCCCGAAATTCCTATAATAAAGCGTTTGGGCAAAAAGGTATATAGGCATCAGAAGCATCGGGATTGCAATCGTCCTCCGCCATTTCGGTTTCAACAACAGATACGGGCTTAAAATCACCAAAGCATCTATCATACCGAGAAAAACATTGGTATGAACGCTATAATAATTAATCCTGATTATTAAATAAAAAGCAGAGATCTCCGCTGAAAGCAATACCCAACACGCCAGGAAAAAGGCTATGGGAACAGTAAAAAAATCCCTTAGTTTTTCAAACCGGATCTCTGAAAAATATCTTGTCTGCATATTATTCATATTGTATTCCTGAATTTAGTAGATGACAAAACTGGAATCATGCTATTAAATACCTAATTTCAGCAGATTATATTCACAAAAGCCCTTGAAATTTAGTAACTTCAAGGAACGGTTTAGCCGACTTCTCCCCATGAAAATTACTGCTTCCAAGGACTCTGTCAAAGTTAACCAAATACTCCCTATTATGCAAGAGCATTTTGGACAAAGTGTTTTTGTCATGTACATAATGCAATATTATTACGAAAGTAGTATCTTTGCAATTTCTTACAATGTCATTATTTCAGTTTAGCAGCTATACCGAATTATAATAGTACTCAAGTTTCGCATGTAATTTGAGATTTGACGAGACAAGTCGCGGAGCGACTACACGGCCTATTAACCGCGTACACCGCAGGGCGTTAGCCCGAGGATGTGCGCGGAGGCTCAAACGCTTCTCCCTGACCCTGTCGCGGAGCGACAGCACACCACTGAGTGCAGTCGCTCCGCGACTCTCCTCAGCGAGGAATCACCTTATTATTGGCGAAACTTAAATAATAGTATTATAAGTTTTGACTATTACAGCTACTATTTTATAGTAAAAATATGATATCATTAGCAAATATTTATAACGGTATAATGAGATTTGTTTGCGGCAAGTCATTCATATTCTATTCAATAATGTACGTGTTGCTGACATCCGAAATCATTATCTTTCAAAAGATGATCGGTGGCCTGGGGCCTAATGGTCTTGCTACATTTATAAAATGTAGTGGGGATACTGCACTTATTCTGATTTTTTATTGGATTCTTGGCCCGAAGTTGCGTATTGTGACTATTTGTCTTTATGTTCTCGTTTCCCTGATTTTTCTCGCTAATTCCATCTATTATAGATTCTGGGGAACATTGATTGACTCTCATTTTTGGGGTATGACAACAAATATAGACTCCTCTCTGTTTTCTGCCACAGCGAGTCTTTTAAGGTGGATTGATCTTTTCTTTGTCATAGCTGCCATTATTGTCCCGATACTATTCTATTATTTGAAGATTTACAGGATAGACACCGATTTGAGCCAAACTATTTATAAACAAGGTAAAGTTTCCATGATAATCTTATCCGGCTTATTATTCTGTATTAGTCAGATTACCTATGGAATTACGATATATAAGCAATTAAGCGAGACAGAATCTTTCGAACACAATTCCGGAAAAGCAAACAAGAATCAATTCTTCAAAATTCTCTTTCAGAGATATAAAGTTCACAATATAGATCCTTTAACAATCATACGTTATAAGGGAGTTGCTTTGTACATATTTGAAGGGACATACGACTCTGTCAAAAGTGTCATTATAAGAGGGGAATCCCATAAATTTGATGCCAAAGATATAAAAGAAATCTATGCACATATTGAATCAATACGACGTCTCAATCCTGAAAAATGTATCTTCAAGACAAATCACAACAAAAATATCATAGTCGTCATTGTCGAGTCTCTTAATGCTCAGGTTGTCGGGATGGATGTGAATGGCAATATGCTCACTCCTACGCTTAATCATCTTATTGAGTCTCCCGGATCCATTGGCTGCCTTAATGTTGTCTCACAAGTTAGAGGGGGATGTTCAAGCGATGGTCAGATCTTGATAAACACAGGGCTTTTACCATTAAACAACGGCGTAACCTCTATAGAATTCATCAATAATAGTTTTCCGGCATTGCCTAAAATCTTAGAGAATCATAGTTCTACGGCAATCCTTGGAGATCAAGGGTCGGTATGGAATGAAAGGCGATTATTCGATAGTTTCGGATTTAAGAATATTTATTCTGAAAAAGATTATGTCACAGAAGCAAAAAGGATTGGCAATGACAAGGCTATGTTCAATTTCGGTTCGGATTTATTAAATCATCTGAAACAACCGTTTTTACTCGAATTTGTCACCTGCTCAAGTCATGTGCCGTTTAATGATGAAGGCGTTGAAATTCCTCGTTGGCTTACAGATACTCCGAATTTATCTTCTAATCAGCGCGGATATTTTGCCATGATAAATTATTTTGATAAGTCTTTGGGAGAATTCATCAATACCCTTAAGGATAAAAAGATTTGGGAAAATACCATTCTTATAATTGCCTCCGACCATTGTCAGAAACAAACTTTGAATATAGATCCTACGCATACACGCCAAACCAGAAATCAGATTAATGTTCCTATTGTATTTATAGCAGCAAATTGCGGCGCGACAGAAGTAATCGACAGAGTAGTAGGTCAAGTAAACATATATCCTACAATTCTGCAGATTGCAGGAATTCATGATAATGGTTATAGAGGATTGGGTAGGTCAATACTTGACCATGAATTAAATGGAGCAGTGACACCCAATGGATTTATCGGAGATAAATCAAATGAAAAAGAATTGAAAAACATGAAAGAAGCATGGCGGATAAGCGACCTTATTCACCGAGGCAATTATTTTAACAGTCGCATCGGCGTCCATTCTGATAACTGATAGGCATGTGGGATAGCTAATCGCCCTTGGCACCCGTCAAACCTTCGCGGCGGATAGCGCGTTAATCTATTAGCCGCCGGGCGGTATAAACTATATCTATCTCACTATGCGACGTCCTTTAAATTCCGCATCATATCTGCCGGGCTTAGTCCTGCTGGCACTATCCTCCGCCTTTGCATCTTACGGGCAGGAGGCTGCCGATGCCCGCGAAGTTGAGGAGGTATGCCCCGATTGCGACTGTCCGCCGATGGCGATAAAGAGCAATCTACTCTACGATGCCGCACTTACGCCGGATTTAGGGATAGAGATTTCGCTATCTAAGAAAATATCCATAGGGCTGGAAGGGGTGTATGCATGGTGGAGCAACGACCGCAAGCACCGTTATTGGCGCATCCGCGGAGGATGGCTGGATGCATCATGGTGGTTCGGCAACCGCAACCGACAGCGGCTAACAGGCCATCACGCCGGCATATACGCTTCGATGCATGATTTCGACTTTGAATTCGGAAACAAGGGCTGGCAGGCACGCAATCCTGTATTCGGGGCCGGTCTGACCTACGGCTATTCCTTCCGGCTGAGCGACCGTCTCTCTCTCGACCTGCATTTGCGTGTCGGTTACGTCGGCGGTAGGGTAAAGAAATATATACCTCAATGCGGCGCATATTATTGCATCCGTGAATACCATAGTAATTACTGGGGCGTCACCGGAGCAGGTGTCTCGCTCGTCTGGTTCCCCGGTCGTGGAAATTCAAATAATCCGTCAAGATGAAGTCGCCCGTA
>OHTA01000610.1_pt1 | contig 22608 bp, 10 predicted proteins | sample 1578851 | NCBI WGS metagenome assembly OHTA01 (sample SAMEA3879578, study PRJEB24766) | human gut metagenome | biome: human-associated habitat; feature: feces | place: USA | collected 1985/1987 | reverse complement strand
AAACAGCGCTTATCGCGGTAGCTATCGGTTTTATAGGCGTGGGCGTTCAATTCTTGTCCGGACATTCCAGCCCTGAAATGGCATTTGCCGTATATCTGATCGGTGCATTCATCGCAGGTTTCTCTATGTGCTTGCTGAATACGGTTGTAAACCCGATGCTGAACAAGCTGGGCGGTGAAGGAAACAAAGGTAACCAGTTAATCCAGATCGGCGGTTCTTTCAACTCCGTAATGGCAACTATCACTCCGATGTTCGTAGGTATCCTCATTGCCGGTTCTATTGAAAAGGCTACCATCTCTCAGATATTCCCTGTGATGTACACAGCGATGGCAGTATTCGCACTTGCATTCCTCGTACTGTTGTTCGTTCCTATACCGGAACCCAATGCCGCTACAACAACGGAACCGATCGGCAAGCTGATGTCCGGCGCTTTAAAATTCCGTCATTTCATCCTGGGAGCTATTGCAATCTTTGTATACGTAGGTATTGAGGTTGGCGTACCGGGTACACTAAACCTGTTCCTGACCGACCCGGTGGAAAAAGGCGGTGCCGGTATTGCATCCACCATCTCCGGATTTGTAGTAGGTACTTATTGGTTCCTCATGTTGATAGGCCGTCTGGCAGGTGCCTCATTAGGTGCTAAAGTATCCAGTAAGGCAATGCTTACATTCACTTCTGCTTTGGGCCTGTTGCTGGTGTTCCTCGCCATTTTCTCACCTACCGATTCTTTCGTAAACCTGCCTGTGCTTCAGCAGAGTGCCACCGGCGGTTTATCCTTCGGACTTGCAGAGGTACCCATCAATGCCATGTATCTGGTATTAGTTGGTCTGTGTACTTCTATCATGTGGGGTGGCATCTTCAACCTGGCAGTGGAAGGTTTGGGTAAATATCTGGCAGCCGCTTCCGGACTGTTCATGGTCTTGGTATGTGGCGGTGGTATTCTTCCCGTTATTCAGGGAGTCGTTGCAGACATGGCAGGTTTCATGGCAAGCTACTGGGTGATCATTGCAGCTCTTGCATATCTGTTGTTCTATGGACTGATTGGTTGCAAAAACGTAAACAAAGACATTAAAGTCGATTGACAGACAGAACTAACAATATAGGTAATAGATTTATTCACCTTAAAAAATAATATCATGGATATAGAATACGTAAGAAGCCGTTTCATCAAGCATTTTGACGGAACAACAGGAGCTGTTTATGCTTCTCCGGGACGAATCAACCTAATCGGCGAACATACTGACTACAACGGTGGTTTTGTATTCCCCGGAGCAATCGACAAAGGCATGATTGCAGAAGTAAAGCCGAATGGAACAAACACTGTCAAAGCTTATTCCATTGATTTGAAAGATTATGTAGAATTCGGTCTGAATGAAGAAGACGCTCCCCGCGCCAGTTGGGCAAGATACATATTCGGTGTATGCCGCGAAATGATTAAACGTGGTGTAGAAGTGAAAGGATTCAATACGGCTTTTGCTGGCGATGTGCCTCTGGGTGCAGGTATGTCCTCTTCTGCTGCATTGGAAAGCACTTACGCTTACGCATTGAACGACCTGTTCGGCGACAATAAAATCGATAAGTTTGAATTGGCCAAAGTGGGTCAGGCTACAGAACACAACTATTGCGGTGTGAACTGTGGCATTATGGATCAGTTTGCTTCCGTATTCGGTAAAAAAGGCAGCCTCATCCGTTTGGATTGCCGTTCATTGGAATACCAGTATTTCCCGTTCGAACCGAAAGGTTACCGTCTGGTATTGGTGGATTCCGTAGTAAAACACGAACTTGCTTCTTCTGCATACAACAAACGCCGCCAAAGCTGCGAAGCTGCTGTTGCCGCCATCCAGAAGAAACACCCGCATGTAGAATTCCTGCGCGACTGTAATATGGAAATGCTTGAAGAAGCTAAAGCCGATATCAGTGCGGAAGACTTTATGCGTGCAGAATACGTGATTGAGGAGATTCAGCGTGTACTTGATGTTTGCGATGCTTTGGAAAAAGGCGATTACGAAACAGTTGGCCAGAAAATGTACGAAACACATCATGGCATGAGCAAGTTATATGAAGTGAGCTGCGAAGAGCTCGACTTCCTGAACGACCTTGCCTTTGACTGCGGTGTAACCGGCTCCCGCGTAATGGGCGGCGGATTCGGCGGTTGTACAATCAACCTCGTAAAAGAGGAATTATACAGCACATTCATTGAAAAAGCCAAAGAGGAATTCAAGAAGAAATTCAACAGAAGTCCGAAAATTTACGATGTCGTAATCAGCGACGGTGCACGAAGACTGGAATAAATAAAAACGTGATAAAAGCAATAGGGTGATAAAGTGGTTCTCCACAATATCACCCTATTTTTTATTACCTTTAATTGATCTAGCACTCTTTTCTAATAAATACCTTCTGTCGTCATTTGTATACGCTTCATCGTTCCGTCTTCATTGTAATACAAACGCTCCATGCAGACCGAACGGCGAAAACTTCCTCCTGTGGGATTAATGCCGCCATTATGATAGATAAAATACCAATTATCCTTAAACTCTATAATAGCTTGATGATTCGTATTGCTATTTCCAGCCAATTCATTTAAAATCCCTTTGTATTCCCAAGGGCCCGTTATACTACGGCTCATGGCATAGCATATCTTCTCCGGGAATTCGGAAGCATAGGAAAGGTAATACCAATCGCCTCTTTTATGAATCCAGGGAGCTTCTGTGAAACAGGGTAAGTCAACCGGAATAATCGGCCCGTCCAATTCCACCATATTCTTTTTCAGTTTGGCGAAATAGCACTGACTGTTGCCCCAGTAGAGATATGCCTGCCCGTCATCGTCAATAAAAACGGTGGGATCTATATCATCCCAGTAACTTTTGCTACGGTCGGTTGTCATATCGTTGGTGATGAGGGCAGAACCGCGGGCATCGACAAACGGTCCTGTCGGTGAATCGGATACGGCTACACCGATGGACTTACCGGGAATCGTCTTATGCTCCACCGTTACGTACCAATAGAATTTGCCATCACGTTCTATTACCTGGCTTGCCCAAGCCTCACCTTTTGCCCAAGAAAAGTCCTTAGCCTTTAGAGGGACGGCATGTTCGGTCCACGTTTTCAAGTCGGAAGAGGAAAAGACACACCATTCTTTCAGGTCATAATGCTCTTCCGGTGGAGGACACTCATCATGGCCGCCATAAATATACATCTTTCCATCATGCACCATCGCTGCCGGATCTGCAATAAACTTATGCTTTACTATCGGATTTCCCGCAGCAACAAAAGTAGTGTCACTTTGTGCCGACAGCCCTTGCGGAACTGCCAGCATCAAAGAACTAACCCAAAAAATAAATATATTTTTCATCATGATATTCCTTTAAAGCTCAAGACATCAATACTTCAAAATATATACCGCAAAGGTGGCAGGCTCCAGATCTACGTTCAAAGTATGCCCATCCACATCCAAAGATGTTTCTTGCGGAATGATTGCCAATGGGTTCTCAATAGTATTGTCCTTATCCATGTCAGCGGAAGAGAGTTTGATGCAACGTGCTCCCGACAAAACCTCTTTCTTCTTCAATCCATTAAAAATCAAAGACAAAGGCTGTTTCTTATCTGAGGTATTGGCCACTTTCACTATGATCTCATTCTTATTTTTGTCACATACGGCACTCGCAAATAGTCCGTTCTGTTCCTCGGCACCCGTTACAGGCTTTTTATTCATAGTCAGAGAAAGGACGTTCGTTCCCTTATGCGTTGCAAAAAGCTGCTGTACATAATAGCTCACTGTACGCACTGAATTCAAGTTATCAAACCATATCATGTCCGGACGCCACTGCCAACCTTCCACATGGGCAAATAACGGTGCATAGGTAGCCATATGCACAACATCCGCATTCCGTTCCAGTCCGGTCATAAAGGCCGCCTCAAGCAATGAAGCATGGAAATGGTTCCACTTCTTTCCTTTGCCATGACAGGCATATTCTCCGGCAAAAACTTTCGGACCTTTACGGTCGTAATTGTCATAACGCGCTCCCTGGCTTAGGAACCATGCTTCGGGACGATAGAAATGTTCGTCCACCAAATCGGCTTTCAGTCTTTTCATTTCCGGCCAAAGATAGTCGAACTGCTCACCTTCCGAATCAGGACCGGAACTACCCACAATCTTTATGTCGGGGTATTTCTTGCGAATGGCTTTGACAAAGGGTTCCAGATGTTCGGGATATTCCTTTCCCCACTGCTCGTTACCTATACCTATAAATTTCAGATTGAACGGTGCGGGATGTCCCATATCAGCACGTACCTTTCCCCAGGGAGTATCAACTGCACCATTTGCAAATTCTATCAGATCGAGCGCATCCTGAATATAACTATCCAGGTCGCAAAGAGGCACATGCGCATCCATATTCGGGTTTTGGAACTGACAAGCCAAACCGCAACTCAACACCGGCAACGGTTCCGCACCGATTTCTTCGGAAAGCTGGAAGAACTCATAAAATCCCAAACCATAACTTTGGTAATAATCGGGAAAGAACCGATGCGGGAAAGTATATTGCCAACGATTTTCATTCAGCGGACGGTTCTCCACCATACCTACCGACTTTTTCCAGTCGTAGCGTGATGCAATATCAGTACCTTCTACAATACATCCGCCGGGAAAACGGAATACACCCGGCTTTATATCTGCCAGTGCCTGCGCCAAATCTTTACGAAGCCCGTTTTCACGTCCTTGCCAGGTATCTACCGGGAAAAGGGAAATATGTTCCAAATCCACCGTTTGCCGGGAAGCAAGGAAAATACGAAGAATAGCTTTCGGATTGGTCACTTCCGGCTTTAGTATCACCTGATATTTTTTCCATTCCCTTGAATCGACCGTTACATCGGCAGTTGCAAAAGCCTGCTGTTCGCCCATAGATTTCGTATCGGCCAGCTCCACGCGGATTTTAGCGGGTGTTTCCCCCTCTGCCACACGTGCCCATACAGAGAAACGATACTCAGCGCCTTTTTTTATTCCGATACCGAAAAATCCTTCATTGTCCAGTCCGGTCTGTTTATGCGGATGTCCGGCATACGCCAAACGCACATAATGCGGGTTTCTTTCAAAAGGGCCGTCATCTTTCAGGGACACCTTACCGAATGTCTTCCACCCCATAAAATGTTGCGGAAACTCAAAAGAACGATTCTTCACAAGTTCGGCATACAGACCGCCGTCGGCAGCATAGTTGATATCTTCGAAAAACAAACCGTACATAGTAGGCTGAATTTCCGCTCCCGGTTAGACCTGCCACGACTGTCCAGTCCTGTGAAAAGAACGGTTTCCTTTTCGTTTTCCCAATCGTGTCCGGCAAATATAATCAGATTATTTATAATTTCACCTTCCAGGGTCAGGGACAATAATTGCTTTGCTTCCAAAAATTCCCAGTTACCCTTATTCTCACCTAAATGTCCGTTCTTCTCCAAGGACAGCAAATGAGACACGTTCCACTCCTCTTCTTTGAGCTGTCCCTCCCCCCATAGGATCTGGCCTGCCTGCAAACGGCGTTCATACGCAGGTTCCTGTATGCGTATAACTTCCCACTCTCCTACCATATCTTCTGCCGAGAATTTACGGGAAACACTGCCTGTATAACGTTCGGGCGACACCACCGGCCATCCGTCGGGCGTAAAAAAGACCTGCCTCAGATGAAGATCCATCATTTGGTTATGGGGTGACAGGCGTCCCTGATGTGCCATAAAGTATTGCCCTTCATCCGAGGTGAATACACTGCAGTGTGCAGTCCCTGCCCAACCCGGATGATTATGAAAGCGGTATGGAGCTGTCAGAATAGGAAAATTATTAGTAGTGTCTTTCAGTTCCACGCCGGAGAAATCAACAAACGGACCTTCCGCTTTGTCCGAACGCCCTACCCGCACGTTATAGGTGGTCATCAGCGGATCGTATGAAACAAATAAATAATACTGTTTCAGATCAGGATTGTAAATAATCTCGGGAGCTTCCAGATTATCTTTCTGATAATTGGCGCGGCGTGCGGTGAGATGCCCTTGATCTCCCTCCTCGGCGGGAAGTCCGGTTTCCGGATCCAACTCTACGCAGTACAACCCTCCAAAGAATGATCCATAATGCATCCACCACTTTCCGGTGACAGGATCGGCCATGACGCTCGGATCAATTGCATTCATTACCGAAGCCTCATTGGTCTTGACAACACAACCTCGTTGTGTCCAAGGGCCTTCGGGCGATGCAGCCTCTGCCATACCTATATACGATGTCTTGCGGCCAAAAGCCGATACACAATAGTAGAGTCTGTATTTATCACCGAAAGGGATTATATAAGGAGCCCAGATGTTCGTTGCTCCCTCACCTCCGGCATGTGAACGTACCCACTCCACAGCTTCCTGCGGTATTTCCGGAAAAGCCCAGCCGACAAACTCCCATTTGACAAGGTCCTTGGAACGGCGCACTTGTATGTATCCCAACGGAACATTTTTTTCTTCGGCTTCTTGACGGTTCTCACCCAAAATGGCATCGGTGGAATACATATAATAATAGTCGCCCAATTTACGGCAAGACGGATCATGTACATTGTAAGTTCCCCACGAGCGATAGTTGTCCATAGAGGACAAAAAAGAGTAGTCATCCTGCCAGGGATTAGGCGAAGCTATGGGAGTAAAAACCGGAGAATTGCAACCGGCAAACAGAATTCCCATGGACGTGACGGCCACACATAACATTTTTCTCATAATATCAGCAAATTAAAAATACAATGCAAATGTACGCCATGCCCAAAGCAGTAGAGGTGGATATATGACCTTTTAAGGTGGACAATCTTCCAACTTCACAAAAAAGACCGCAGACTTTTTATTGTCATCACAAGTAATCCATTAACTTTGCTTGTGCTAATACCAAATGATAAAACAATGCATAAGTTTTTCCACATTATTATATTATATATCGCTTTGGCAAGCCCCGCTTTTTTGTGGGCTCAGGAGTCTTTTACCAACCGGTATAACACAATCTACATAACCATGAATGAAGGGCTTCCCAATAATTTTGTCGATGATATCTACAAAGACCGGCAAGGCTTCCTTTGGATTTCCATGTCGGGAGGCGGACTATCCCGATACGACGGTTATGAATTCGTCAACTTCACTCCGGCTACCCCACATTGCCGGCTCAAGAGCAACTTCATACGCAAAGTCCATGAAGACAACTTTCAGCGGCTTTGGGTTGTATCGGAAGGGGGAACGGATATTATCGACCTGACAACCATGCAGTCCGTACTGCCTCATGATCCCCGAAAGAAGCTGGAGACACTCATTAAGCAACCGGCATTCATGGTTACACAAGATGCCAACGGATGTATTTGGCTGTATTGCGGCAATAGCCTGCACCGTATTGCTTTCCGCACCAATGGAGATATAGAAAGTATTCATTCACTGGAGGTTCCCAATCCTTACCGGTACGATATCGTCTTTAAGGATGTGGAAAATGAGGGAAAAGTATGGATAGGCATCAATGGTGCACTATACAAAGTAGGTATCACTGCACAAGGCAAACTGGAGGAAACCTTAATCGACGACTGCCTGAGTTTTGCACCGGATCTATATTTTACAGACTTCATAGCCAAAGAGAATGAAGTATGGATCGCCACCGACAAAGGCCTGTACCGATATAATAAAAATGAAGGTATAGTGAAGCAATATGTGCATGCCTCCGACAATCCGTATTCCCTCTCACAAAATTTCCTGACCTGTCTCGCCATAACCAACGACAAACAATTACTGGTTGCCAGCCTGAAAGGCATCAACATATACAATCCCATAAAGGACAACTTTGAACGCATAAGCGATCAGGCATCCAACACCGGCAGTAAGCTACTGAACAGCAATTTCATCAACTGCATCATCGTAGAAGGGCAGCATATCTGGGTGGGGACCGAAAGTGGCGGCATCAATAAAATGACCGCCAAGCGTCTGTCCATACAGAACTATCAGCATGATAACAAGAATCTCCAAACAATCTCCCACAATCCGGTGAACGCCGTTTACGAAGATCATAGCGGAAACTTATGGGTAGGCACCGTAGAAGGGGGGCTGAATAAAAAGGCGGTAGGAAGCGACAGCTTCATCCATTATACATACGAAAGCGGCACTCTTACCCACAACTCTGTCAGCGCCATCACCGCCGACGGGCAAGGAAGATTGTGGATTGGTACATGGGGCGGCGGCATCAACCTTATCAACCCGCAAAACCCACAGCACAGAATAGAAGCAATCACAGCCCAAAATAAAGACAACTATCCCATAGACTTTATCGGAGCACTGGCCTACGACTCCATAAACAACGGTATGTGGATCGGAGCAAACCAGGGATTATTTTTCTATGACCTGGCGCATAAACAGCTTTGTTCACCATTTGCCAAGCGTGCCGCCGAGGACATACGAGGTTGCATCGGCTCTATCATAGACAAAGACGGGCAATTATGGATGGGATGTCTGGACGGCGTTTATATCATCGACCTGCACTCCCGCTCCGTCTCATCGCCTGAGGGAACATTCCGTTACCGTCATCTGAAGTACAAACTGGATGATCCGTCTTCCGGACTGATAGAAAAGATATGTTGCTTTTACGAAACTCAGGACGGCACACTGTGGTTGGGCAGCAACGGTTATGGCATTTATAAACGTATGCAGAACGAAGATGGAGAAGAACAGTTCGTCTGTTACAACTCCCTTCATGGTCTGCCAGACAACAGTATCCGCAGTATCCTGGAAGATGATAAAGGATGTATCTGGATAGCAACCAACAATGGGCTGTCGCGCTTCCAACCCACAGAAAACCACTTTATCAACTACAACCGGCAAGACGGTCTTGCCGATACCCAGTTTTACTGGAATGCTGCTCACCGTTCACAATACAGCAAGCTCTACCTCGGCACCGTATCCGGACTGGTTGCCATAGATTGCAACCTGCCTGCCCTTACAACCCAGTCTTCCAAAGTACGGTTCACCCGTTTGAAAGTAGGAAACGAGGAAATATTCCCCGGCAACGAATACTTGCCGCTCGATATTGCCGTCAGTAAGGCTATCCGCATCCACGAACGTGAAAAATCTTTTTCACTGGAATTTTCCGCACTCAACTACGAGTCCGACAATACCGCCACTTACAGTTACCGCCTACTGGGTTTTGACAACCGTTGGATACACGTGCCTGCCAGCCGGCGTTTTGCTACTTACACCAATCTGTCTCCGGGAAACTATACGCTGCAAGTGAAGTACACGCCCTACACCCCAACCGGAGAGGATAATATAACGGAACTGGAAATAACAATCCAGCCCTATTTTTACAAGACAACCTGGTTTATACTGCTTGTAATAATCCTTGCCACATTCGCTACATGGCAATTCTACCAATGGCGCATACGAAGCCTGAAAGAGCAAAAAGCAAGATTACACCAAAAGGTGGAACAACGCACCCATGAACTGAAAAAGCAGAAACAACTACTGGAAGAACAGACCGAAGAGTTGTCCCGTCAGAACCGGATGTTGAAGCAACAAAACGAGAAAATTACCCGGCAGAAAGCGCAGCTTACCAAAATGACACGTAAGATACAAGAGCTGACCTTGGACAAGATAGCATTCTTCACCAATATCACACACGAATTCCGCACCCCAATCACACTGATCATAGGGCCGATAGAGCGTGCATTAAAGTTAAGCTACAACCCTCAAGTCATTGAGCAGCTACATTTCGTGGAACGCAATTCCAAATACCTGTTATCGCTTGTCAACCAGCTTATGGACTTCCGTAAAGTGGAGTCGGGCAAACTGGAAATCGTAAAATCCCGGAATAATTTTCTGAAATTTGCCAATGAACTGATCATACCTTTTGAAGTCTTTGCCAAAGAAAGAGACATCACAGTGAAACGTTATTTCCGGATGCCTTCACCGGAAATCTCCTACGACGAAGAAGCGATGCACAAAGTGCTGACGAACCTGCTGAGCAATGCCATTAAATTTACACCCAACGGCGGAAGTGTGTCTCTGTTCATAGCCCTGCTACCTCCTGCCGATAACCGCAAATCCATGCTTTACATCTGTGTCAGCGACACAGGCAGCGGTATTCCCGATGATGACGCAATCAAAATATTCAACCGTTTCTACCAGTCGCAAGGACAAACCAAATATCCGATGTACGGACAGGCCGGAAGCGGCATCGGACTTTACTTGTGTAAACGCATTGTACAGATGCATGGAGGTGAAATCCATGCGCAAAACAACCATACGACAGGCTGCTCGCTACGCATCCTCCTACCGATAACACCGGAAAGCAATACGGTGGAAACACTGGCCGAAAGCGCCCCGCAACTTATGACTTCCGATGCGCTACCCACATCCGATACCTTCGGAAAAGGTTTATCAATCCTGGTGGTCGAGGACAACGCGGATATGCGTGGATATATCCGTTCCATCCTACGGGATAAATACAATGTATTCGAAGCTGCCCATGGAGCAGAAGCCTTGAACATATTAAACTCACATTCGGTAGACTTCATCATCAGCGACCTGATGATGCCCGTAATGGACGGCATTGAACTGTCCCGCCGGGTAAAAGAGAATTTCGCTATCTCCCATATCCCTTTCCTTATGCTGACAGCCAAGACATCGCAGGAATCACGCCTGGAAAGCTACCGCATAGGAGTTGACGAATATTTACTGAAACCTTTTGACGAGACATTACTGCTTACCCGCATCGAAAATATCCTTGAGAACCGTAAACGTTATCAAAAGAAGTTTGCCATAGCCATGGATGTGGATGCCTTGAATATGGAAGAAGAATCGGGCGACAAGAAGTTCCTCAACCGCATCATGGATGTCATTAAGGAGAACTACAAAAATTCCTATTTCGAGGTGAGCGATTTCTGCGAAGCGGCAGGTGTGAGCAAAAGCCTGTTGAACAAAAAGCTACAAAGTCTCGTCGGGCAGTCTGCCGGACAATTCATACGCAACTACCGCCTGAACATTGCCCGCGAACTATTACTGAAAAACCGGGAAAATAAAAGCATGAACATTGCGGAAATTGCCTATGAAGTAGGATTTAATGACCCTAAATACTTCACGAGATGCTTCACCAAATACTTCAATACGACGCCAAGCTCACTGCTTAATGAGGAAGAATAACCCTTACTTACGGCAAAAAACAATAAATCTACATAATAAGCTGTATTCTCTACACTTAAAATTCGTTTATCCACCTCTAAAACCCATTTGTCCACCCCTATTTACACCATAAGCCCTACTTTTGCCATACAATCATTGCTTATTTCTTCAGGAAATCCCTCAAGGAAAAGCAATGATTGGAAATCTAATTTTAATATTAATAATATGAAGAACGACAAGAGAACGGCTGTCCATCGTAGATGGCATTGGCTAAATTCAACCTCCCCCAGTTTTGTGAAGTCTGTTACCTGACTCTCCCGGCGGTCAATATAGGATCGTATATTGACCAATATAATATTATAATATAGTTAACGGTGATCTAATCTATTAATTTAATAATCTTAATTCTTTTAAAAATGAGGAAACATTTATTTCTTTCCGTAATGCTTGGTCTGTGTGCCTTTAGCGGTATGACGGTGTATCCTACACCTGCCATGGCTACTGTGACACAATCTCCGACTATCAAGGTTCGTGGCCAAATTGTCGACGAACAAGGTGAACCTATGCCAGGAGCTACCGTCAGAGTTAAAGGCGGACAAGGCGGAACCATTACCGACCTGGATGGAAACTTCCAGTTGGAAGTTCCCGGAAACGCTATCCTTTTGATAAGCTATGTGGGTTTCAAGGAACGCGAAGTAGCAGTTCGCAACCGCGCCATTATTGATACCATACAATTACAGGCTGATGACCAGATGCTGGAACAAGTGGTTGTTGTAGGTTATGGTACACAAAAGAAATCCGACTTAACCGGTTCTGTTGCCGTAGTAGATGCGGAAGCTTTGAAACAGACATCAAACTCCAACATCTCCACCATGCTTGAAGGCAAGGTTTCCGGCGTGCAAGTCACCTCCGACGGACAGCCGGGTGCCGATCCTACCGTACGTATTCGCGGTGTAGGATCTTTCGGCAGTACTTCTCCCCTCTATGTCATCGACGGCGTTCCCATGGGAACTTCCATCCGCGATTTCTCTTCCAACGATATTGAAACCATCCAGGTATTGAAGGATGCTTCGGCTGCCGCCATCTACGGTTCACGTGCTGCCAACGGTGTGATTATCATCACCACCAAACGCGGACAAAAAGACCAACCGCTGAAAGTGGACTACAATGGATATTTCGGTATGGATTATATTCCTAAGGGAGTCTATGATGTAATGGATGCCGACCAATACAGCCAGTACATCGGTCAGGCTTGTGCAAACTCCAACACTCCGCTGCCATCGGGATACAAGCTCAACAGCGAAACCGGGAAATACCATTTCCAAGATGACACCAATACCAACTGGTTCGACGAAGTATTCAAAACGGGTATCCGTCAAAACCATAATGTAAACCTTTCCGGAGGTGGTGCTCACAACACTTATAATATAGCATTAGACTATTTCAACCAAAAAGGAACACTCGAAGGTGCCGGTCCTAACTACGAACGTTACACCGCACGTGTCAACAACAGTATGGACACCAAGTTCATAAAGTTCCAGACCAGCCTTGTTTACTCCCACTCCGACCAAGACAACATGGGCCTGTCCAATGCTTCCGAATACGTTCAAGGCCTGTATGGCGACGTAACCAACATTCTACGCGGAACCTTATTGATGCAGCCCACCATCAAAGCATACGATTCTTCAACATGGGTGCTCGACAATTTGGTGGGAATTGCCAACAACTTCAATTATGACGCTTACGGCTATGGCGTATACTACGATACCATACATGGTGATATCTCCGCTTCCAATCCATTACTGGTAAACAACCTGCTGCAACGCAACACACGTGTGGACCGTTTCGTGGGAACAGGCTCGGCAGACGTAGACATCTTCAATATGTTCGGCTTCAACAGCAAAAACCACAAACTCAACTATAAAATAAACCTCTCTTACAGCAAAACCTTCTGCAAGGACTTCACTTGGATTCCGGCATGGGTGCAGAGTAACCGCGTCTATCTGTCCAAGAGTAATGAACGGTTGACCAAGGGTTCCCGTATTTATTCGGACGCCTTGATAGAGAATGTGCTTACTTACGATGGTACGATAGGCAAACACCACATCAACGTAGTGGCAGGCCAGTCTTACGAAGAAGAAAACACCGACCTGCTGACCGGATGGGGAATCAACTTCACCGAACCTTATTTCCTACAACTGCAGAATGCCGCCAACACGTATTCCGAAAGTTACGAATACAAGCATGCTATCTTGTCCTACATCGGTCGTATCAATTACAACTACGATGACAGATATTTATTATCGGCAACAGTACGCCGGGATGGCAGCTCACGCCTGACCAGAAGTATCCGTTGGGGAACTTTCCCTTCCGTCTCTGTGGGCTGGCGCTTCGACAAAGAAAGCTTCTTCCCTTTCAATCCGGACGTCGTGAACATGTTCAAAGTTCGTGCAAGCTATGGCGAGCTTGGTAATGAGAACATCGGTGAATACATGTATCAGGCCGTCATGTCACGCAATAATATGACTTACAATTTCAACGGTAACGTAGTGACCGGTTCTGCCGTTTCCACTTTCGTGGACAATAACCTTGCATGGGAGAAAAAGAAGACCTACAATGTGGGTATTGATCTTGCTTTGTTCCGCAATCGTTTGGAGTTTACAGCTGAGTGGTACAAGAATACCAGTGAAGACCTGCTGTATGCTGTTCCTGTTCCGGAACAAGCCGGAGTGTCCAACACCACCGTAACGATGAATGCCGCTTCGATGAACAACTCCGGTTTTGAGTTCTCCGCTACCTATCGCAACCGCGACCATGACTTCAAATATGAAGTATCGGCCAACCTTAGCACATTACGCAACCGCGTAACCTCATTAGGTTTCGGCACCGATTCTTATATCTCAGGTTCTTACATCACTAAAGTAGGCCAAGAAATCGGTCAGTTCTACGGTTGGGTTTATGAAGGTATCGCCCGCACGCAAGAAGATCTTGACAACCACGCCACACAAGAAGGCGCCCAAATTGGTGACTGCCTCTATAAAGATGTAAACAATGACGGTAAAGTAGACTCCGAAGATCAAGTGGTATTGGGCAGCGGCATGCCAAAAATCAATTTCGGCCTTAATGCCCGTTTTGAATACAAACGCTTTGACCTGAGCATCGCAACGTTCGGCGCACTGAACTATCACGTTAGCGACGACATCTACAACTCACTCAACTCTTGCTATGGCTGGGGAAACAAAGAAGTGGGTATGCTCGAAGCCAACCGCTTTAGCGAAGACGGCAGCACTTACCTTTCCAACGTGCCACGCACCTATGTCACCAACAGTGCCAGCTTGGGTTGGAACGACCTCTTCAGTTCACGCAAGATTCAGAATGCAGCCTACTGGAAAATAGCCAATGTAGAATTGGGCTACAACTTCCCGGATAAGTGGTTCGGTAAATATGTATCCGATGTACGTTTCTACGTATCGGCACAGAATCTCCACACATTCACCGGCTATCATGGTTACAATGTGGATTACGCAGGAGGAACTTTCACTCCGGGATACAATTTCTGTTCTTATCCTACTGCACGTACTTTCATGTGTGGCGTTCATTTTACATTCTAATCGTTACTTTCTAGTACCTAAATTAAAAACATATCTTATGAAACTAAATAAATATTCACTTGCTCTCATTTTGGGATTTGGCGTGCTGACTTCCTGCAACGACAGATTGGAACTGTTGAATCCCAACCAGCAAACCTCAAGTACATTCGGCTTTAATGCTGACGACTTGGAGGAATGTGTGATTGCCGCCTACAACCACATCCGCATGGAAGGTTCTTATGCTCGTGTAGGCTACACCATCGATGTGTGTCGTGGCGATGAAGCCTGGAACTCTTCACAAGTGTGGTATCTGCCTTTTGATGATCTTAATGCTGAAGTCACTTCGGACATCACATGGTGGCCCTGGCGTGAGTGGTACTATACCATCAATGTGTGCAACTTCACCATTTCACGTTGCGGTGAAGATAACAGCCAGCTTACCGAAAAAATGAAACGCATCAAAGGACAGGCGCTTTTCCTTCGCGCTCTATCCTACTACAACTTAGTGGGCTATTATCAGAATCCGCCTCTCATTACGGATTATGCCACCTACTCTTCGTTGAACGGACTTTATGGCGCCAACAGCACCTACGATGCAGTGCTCGACCAAGTGGAGAAAGACTTTCAGGAAGCAATGGGATTGCTTCCCTCCCGCGATGAAGGCAGTGAATGGAGCGGCGGACGTGCCACCTGCGGTGCTGCGGCCGGCTATTATGCCCGCGCCCTCATGATGCGTCAAAAATACAGCGAAGCACTTCCGGTATTGAAAGACATCATCGGCAAAAAGTATGGCACTTATAAACTGATGGATAACTACGGAGATAACTTCCGCGAAGGTTCGGCATACGAGAACAACGCAGAGAGCCTCTTCGAAGTACAGTTCCTCGACTATGGAGCACAAGGCACCGACGACGAATGGACACCGGTAAACACAAGCCCCAATGCCACACAAGGCTCGGCCGTCGAGAGCAACTTCGCTCCGGGTATCTACGGCGGATGGGCCGACATCTCGGCTTCGCCTTGGCTCTACCAGCTTTTTAAAGAAGAGCGTACCACCGGTGGAAAACTCGACCCCAGACTCTATTGGACCATTGGTACCTATGAAACCGATTGGGAGAACTTCGAGTATGGCAATGTGGCTTATACAAATACACTTAAATCCACTGATAATATCGTAACCAACAATACTTTCGGAGGTCTGCCGATTGCCAAATTCACGAATCTCCGTACCGGATTGTATAGCACTGTGGTTACGGGCTTGCACGATGGCATCAACCTGCGGCTGATGCGCTATTCCGATGTACTGCTACGCGCTGCCGAGTGCGAGAACGAAGTCAACGGTCCCACACAGCAGGCTATCGACTGGATCAATGAAGTGCGTAACCGCGCTAATCTGGCAGATCTGGAACTTGAAGACTTTAATTCTGCCGACAAACTCTTTGAACAGATAGCCAATGTGGAACGTCCTAAGGAATTCGGATGTGAATTCGGACGAGGCTTCGACCTCATCCGCTGGGGATTCTTCTATGACAGCGGACGCCTGCAACAACTAAAAGAACATGGCACAGTGCGCCGCTCCATAAATGGAGTAAAGGATCCTGTGAAGTACAGCGATATAGCAAGCGACTCCGAACTGAAGAGTACTTTCGATACTTACAGACCGGGGCATGAGTTCCTGCCTATCGTACAACAGTTGATGAACAACAACCCGAACCTGACAGGAAACTCTGCCAATCACAGTACAGATAATTCCACTTACTTCCGGGAAAACGGATGGAAAGTACGTCCGGTCGTAGAGTTAAGCAAGTAAATAAACTTAGAAACACACTCCCCTCAGCCCTACGGCCTCAACCGGAGCAGGGCGGGGAACGTTTCAAACCATTACCTATTAAAAAATAAAGAAAATGAAACATTTCTATAAAATAACATTCTTCTGCTGTGCAGCAGCCTTGTGGATGCTGGCCCTGGCAAGCTGCGAAGGAGGCGAACTCTATGACGTAAATGCTCCCGAATGGATTTCCGATAAAATACAGGAAATAGAAGACTCCAAGAAAGAACCGGAAGATGAAGTACTCGAAGGTATGCAGGAAGATGTGTACACCATCGGGAATACGGATTTCACCTCCGGTTTCTGGGCTGCTTTTTCCAAGTATTATGTGATACCTGACGGCGAGAAATGGAACGCGGTGTTCAATCTTAACATCAACCCTGCCGATAACACATATTATAAGAACTTTGCCCTTATCATCACCAATGATGTGGAACGTGGCGGTGAGGGATATCTCGAATATGGAGCTATCCGCTTTGATGTTACAGGTAACCCTGAAACTTATAACTCTCAGTGGGGCGATCATATTGACTTCCAGTACATATCGGGCACCTTGCTTCTTGATCCCGTTGATAACAAAGACGAGAACGTACAAAAGTTGGGTGGCAAAGTGACGCTCACCGTAGACCGCACCAGCGAAAATGCTTTCACCGTCAAGATGACCAACGGTGTGGCTACTAAGACCTATGCACAACCGAATAAAGAACCCAACCTGAATGTAGATGCAAGCAACACCAACATTCGCTGCTTCTTAGTCCCCGAAGGCTCTTACATCGACTTCCTGCAAACCAACATCGTTCCTGTCGGTGGGCTTACATCTGCCGCAGACAAAAATCCGGTATCAATGGTATTGCAGAATGTACCCGCACAGATATCTTTGGGTACTTCGCTTGAAGAGGCCATGACTAACATCTCTGCCATTGTAACCTTTGAAGAAGGAGTGACTAAAACCGTAACGGCTTCCGAACTCCATATATCTGCTATCCCCGACATGGAGCAACCGGGTATGAAAAGTCTTGTGGCTATCTACAACAAAACTTTCAAAGGTGAAAACAGCGAACAGCCAATTATGGCTAACGCGACCTTTGAAGTTGTGGAAAAAATTGTATCCATCGAAGTGACTACTCAACCCTCGCATATGCAATACTATTATTATACTTCGGCAGCTACCGAGACTTTAGCAGACCGGACTATGGCTTTCGATCCAACAGGTATGGTAGTTACGGCAACTTATGCCAACGGAAGTTCAAAAGTCATCGACAACGCTAAACTCAGTTTCTCTGCCCTTCCTGCGAAAACCGGTTCTCAGACTGTTACCATTACCGCTGAAAAAGGAGTCACCGCAACGATAGGGATTACAGTCTCCAAATCTACTGTTTCTACAGTAAGTAACAGTACCAATATAGTAGGAGCCAATGACAACTCAACAGCCTTCTTTGGAGCCTTTTCAGATGACTTCAACGTACCTGTGGGCCAAACAAAGTCTATCACTTTCACCAACTACAGCAACCTGAGTCATAATTGGAACAATTTCATTGTGGTTCTCCGCGAAACCGATACTACCAAAGAATACGCAGTAGTTCGCGCCGACAACTATGGTTGGGATGGAGTAGCCGATGATGGCAACGGATATGACGCCTGCGTTCACAACGGAACACAAGGCGACTGGCTTACTTGGCTTGCCGGTATGAATGGAGCCAAAGTAACGGTCTACGTAACCAACTGCGGTAATGGTACCGCCGATGTTCAAGCAGTGATGGAGGGTACTACAAATGCAACTTCTACCCAGTACTATTTAGGCATCAACAAAGTGAATTCCAATGACTTGAACTTCGCACTAACCGTTGACGGTTGCCATCTCGTCTTCAATAATTAAGAATAACTATTAAATTCTTTATCATCCATATCGTTTCTTTTTATCAACGGAACGATATGGATCTTAAAAACTTACCCAAATGAAAAAAACAACATTTTTCTTACTATCCCTACTGACAGTATTCGTTTTTACAGCTTGTTCCGATGGGCTTGACAACATCGAATACAACAGAAACAGCGATGTAGTTTTAGCCACTCCCGAAGCAACTGCAACGGGCACCTCCCTGAGCGTTAAATCATCAATCACCGGCAATCTGAGCAGCGTAGTCAAGAAGGGATTTTGCTATAGTGTAAATGTCTCAAATCCTACTATCAAAGACATGGTGGTGGAAGCGGATGAGAATTTCAGTGCTACCCTCTCCGGATTGAAAATCAATACCCCTTACTACATACGCGCATACGTGTATGGCAACAGCCGCTACACTTACTCGGAAACATTCACGTCGACCATAGAAATCACAGACATTAATGAACAATTAAAGAACTATGTAGCTCCGGAATACGAAGATAATTATGCGAGCATTGCAAGCTGGTCCAACCGTACTCAATGGAACTTGGCAAACGTGCACGATCCCAGCGTAGTGCTTGCCGAAGACGGATACTACTATATGTATCAGACAGATGCCTCCTACGGCAATGCACATACAGGACATGGGCACTTTCACGCCAGACGCTCCAAAGACCTCGTGAATTGGGAATACCTGGGCGGAACCATGCCGAAGCTTCCCGACTGGGTGATGCCGAAGTTAAATGAGATACGCAAAGCAATGGGATTGGAAGCAAGCACTGCCGCAGAAAGTGACTTCGGATACTGGGCGCCAAATGTGCAGAAAGTTAAAAACGGACTGTATCGCATGTACTACTCCATCGTAGTACCCGGCTATCTGGACGGCGGAACCGGAGCAACCGCCTGGAGTGAACGTGCCTTTATCGGCATGATGGAGAACAGCAACCCTGCCAACAACAGCGATTGGGTGGACAAAGGATATGTAGTGACCAACGCATCGGACAAGGGATTGAACTTCAACATACCCAGCACCCAATACGACAACTGTTATTACAAATGGAATGCCATCGACCCCTCTTACATCATTACTCCTGAAAATACCCACTGGCTGATATACGGTTCATGGCATAGCGGCATCGTTGCTATGGAGTTGAATGTCGAAACAGGAATGCCTAAACAAGACTTAGGTGTACCCTGGGCAGAAGGAAGTGCTCCGGCGGAATACGGACAGCTGATAGCCACCCGCGACATCAACAACCGTTGGCAAGCCAGCGAAGGCCCTGAAATCATCTACAATGCCGAGACAGGCTACTACTATCTGTTCGTAGCATACGACGCACTGGACATACCTTACAATACACGCGTATGCCGTTCCAAGAGCATCACCGGCCCTTATATCGGCATCGACGGCGCCAATGTCACCGAAGGAGCGGAAATGCTGCCGGTGGTAACACACCCGTACAAGTTCGGCAAGAGCAACGGCTGGGTAGGCTTCTCACATTGCACCATCTTCAACGACGGCAAAGGTAATTGGTATTACGCTTCACAAGCACGTCTTCCCAAAAGCGTGGACAACGCTATTATGCTAGGACATGTACGCAGCATCCGTTGGACCAAAGACGGTTGGCCTTTGGTTATGCCCGAACGCTACGGAGCCGTACCCCAAGTAGCCATTACCGAAGAAGAGCTCATCGGAAACTGGGAACACATAGACTTGTCCTACTCTTACGGAGTTCAAAAAGAATCTGCAACCATGACGCTGGCCGCCGACCACACCATTACCGAAGGAACATGGAAAGGCGGCACATGGAGCTATGATGCAGAACAGCAAATTTTAACAGCAAATGGAATAGACCTTTACCTGCAACGGGAAGTTGACTGGGAAGCCAGTCCCAGAACACCTACCATTGTCTATGCCGCTTACGGAAGTAACCATAAGACATATTGGGGTAAAAAAGTAAAATAAGTGTTCTTCCACACATTGAAACAGCTTTGAGATACACCAATTTCAAAGCTGTTTTTTTTTCTTTTATGTTACATAACATACAAAAGTGTATATATTACACCAAATAAAAGTGTTACTTTTACACCCGAAATAAGATAAGAATCTAATTTTCAAATTAAATAACACCATGAAGAATCACATTCTTATTGCCGGAATAGCTACATTAATGTTAGCTTCCTGCGCTCAGAAAAGTCAAACGGAACTTACTCTTTCCGGTCTTAACCCGACAAAATTTCAAACTGTAGTGAACGATGCCCAGACAGGTCTTTACACATTAAAGAATAAAGCGGGCATGGAAGTATGCATCACCAACTTCGGTGGACGTATCGTATCTATTATGGTACCTGACAAAAACGGAGAAATGAAAGATGTTGTCCTTGGCTTCGACAGTATAGCCGACTACATAAACGTTCCAAGCGATTTCGGTGCATCTATCGGACGTTACGCCAACAGAATCAACCAGGGCAAAATGGTATTGGACGGCGATACGATCCAATTGCCGAAGAATAATTTCGGGCATTGCCTGCATGGCGGTCCTAAAGGATGGCAATATAGCAATGGAGCATTTGTTGATGGTATTAGAGGTTATGTAGATATGAGTGTTTGGTATGATCAAGGTGTTTCTAAATATGATTATGTAGGATGGAAATATTATTATGATCATTGGTATTATGGAAGTAGTAAAAATATTCTACAAATCGGTTGGGAAAAGATTAATGGAAAATGGTATTATTTTAATACTAATGGAATTATGACCACTGGTTGGATCAGTTTAAATGGTGAATGGTATTATTTAACAAGTAATGGTGATATGGTTACTGGTGCACAAACTATAAACAATAAAGAATACTATTTTACTAGTGAAGGTGTAATGGTTAGAGGATGGCATAAGGAAAATGATAAATGGAAATATTATAGTCCTAAGAAAATGTCAATCTATGGAAGAACATTTGTAGAAGGTGAAAAGGTAACAGGTTGGTTACCAATAAATGATAAATGGTATTATATAGCTGAAGATGGTTATATGGTTACTGGTATTTATAAAGTTGGAAATAGAAAATATCTTTTTATGGAAGATGGTTCTATGAAAACTGGATGGTTTAAAGTAGATGATACTTGGTATTATATTTCTTCTGATGGTGAATTAAGAGCACAATGGGTCAAATCATTAAGTAATTGGTATTATGTAAATGATGAAGGATTGATTCTTACAGGAGATCAAGTTATTAATGGAAGACAATATTATTTCAATGAAGATGGTATTATGTACACAGGATGGATGCAAGTAGGAAATCAATGGAAATATTATAGTCAAGGAACATTAAAAATCTATGGAAAAACATTTGTAGATGGTGAAAAGGTAACAGGATGGTTACCATTAGGAAATAGATGGTACTATATAGCAAATGATGATTATATGGTTACTGGATATTATAAAGTAGGAAATAGTACTTATTATTTTGATGAAAATGGCAGACTGGTAACCGAGCCAGGTATCCATTCACTTGAGATGGACTGTTATGAAATGAATTTTGACGGAAGCTATTATTTTGGCGGTACAAATGGCGCCCTGCTTCAGGAAAGCACAGTGACGGATGATGGTTTTATTGTGGATGATACGGGAAAGATCGTGAATATGGATGATCTTGGGATGGATAATCTGAAGCCTCAGCTTGAGAAGATGCTGTCCGGATATCAGGGAACCTGGAGTGTTTATGTGAAAGACCTTAATGAAGAAAAGGAAATCCTGATCAATGATACTTCCCTTTATTCTGCAAGTCTGATCAAAGCCTTTGTAATGGCAAAGACATATGAGGACATGGAGCAGGTAAAGGCAGATGAGGCAAAGAAATTAAATACTGCAGATACAAAAATTGCTGTGGAATATGATCACAGTCAGTGACAATGAATCCTGCAATGAACTGGTGAAGCTTCAGACAGATTCCCTTGATTTCAAAAAAGGTGCGGAGGATATTAACAAATATCTGGAAAAAGAGGGCTATACAGAGACAAGTGTGCAGCACACCCTCCATCCTGCAGCATCCGCACAGGAGAGTCTGGGTGGCAGAAACATGACTTCTGTAAAAGATTGCGGCACTCTGCTTGAAAAAATCTACAAGGGGGAATGTGTCAGCAAAGATGCATCAGAAGAAAT
>OHTA01000603.1_pt1 | contig 22700 bp, 16 predicted proteins | sample 1578851 | NCBI WGS metagenome assembly OHTA01 (sample SAMEA3879578, study PRJEB24766) | human gut metagenome | biome: human-associated habitat; feature: feces | place: USA | collected 1985/1987 | reverse complement strand
AGGTCGAGGTGCGCCGCCATGTCGCGCGGGATAGTCAGTCCGCGGGACTTGGTAAGCTTTTTAAATTTAATTTCCATGCTGTTTTATCCTCCTTTAAATGATGTTTAAGTAGTGTCATCCACGCCGAGAAGCGCCATCATATCGTCGAACCCCTGACGCGCGCCGTGTTTCCGGCGGGAAACGCCCCGGAACTCCACCGGAAAACACTTCTCAAGCACGCGGTCGTATATCCGCGCGTATCGCATGTCTGCGGGATTTTTCAGCTCCTCCAGCGTGAGATTCGTTGTATATATCACCGGCAGTCCTGCGCGGTAGCGGCTGTCCACGATGTTGTAGATCTGTTCCAGTGCGTACTCGGTGCCACGCTCCATGCCGAAGTCGTCAATGATGAGCAGGAGATAGCGGCAGAGCTTGTCCACGACCTCATTTCGCCCGGAAAAGCTGCGGTTCAGCTCGTTCAGGATTCGGGCAAAGTTCGTCATACGCACAGGCACCTCCTGCTCCATCAGAGCGTTTGCAATGCACCCGGCAAGGAAACTCTTGCCGGTGCCTACACCGCCCCAGAGAAGCAATCCAAGGTTCTCTGCACGCATGGTCTGCCACTGCTCCACATAGCGATGTGCATGGTGCATCTGCGGGCTGCGGCCATTGTCGTTTTCAAAGGTCCAGTTGAGCATTGCCGGATTAGAAAACCCCTCAGCTTTCAGCCGCCGCACAAGGTCGCTGTGCTTTTGCCGGCTGATAAGGGCTTCCTGTTTTTCTCTTTCCGTGCGCTGGCAGCTGCATTCGACGGGGTGCTTGTTCTTACCCATCAGGGCAATGCCCTTTGTAAAGAACGCTTCTTTTGGGGTATGACATTTTCCGCAATAAAGCAGACCGTCCTTGCCATAATAATCTTCGGGATTTTCGGGAATACTGGAAACGGACTGTTCAAAAATTTTTTCAATCGTCTTTATAGGCTTTCTCCTTCCGTGAATGTGTAGTCCGGGATACCCGGTGCTTGCTTCTGTTCTGGTCTTTGCCGTTTCGCCCAGATGCGCAGGGTGGCAGCATGGTCGGCGTACTTTCTGCCGGTGGACTGGATATAAGCCGAAAGCTGCTCGATCAGGCTATCTAGCCCGGAAAAGTCAGCTTTGAGCCGCTTGTACTCCATCTCTGTTAAAAAGACGTTCTGATATTCGCCAAAGGTCAAATGAGCAGCTGTTTTTTTATCAGGCGGTTATCTTTCAGGTTGTTCTTATTACGTTGGTTAGTGGAACACTTTTGTTCCGTGGAAGGTATCATTTCTGTTCCATCGCATAGGGCAGAATCGTTCCATGCAAAGGAACATTTTTGTTCTGTCGGGACTTTTACAAAGATGCTGTTGGGCACAGTAATGCGACCTCTTCTGCGCTCGATCAGATCGGCATCCTCCAGTGAGCGCAATGCACGTTTAATGCTCATGGTACTGCATCGCAGGGCTTCGCTCAATGATGAAATGGGAAAAATTACATAGACGAAGCCGCGCTCATCCACCCAGTTGTTCTTTTGAGAAAGCGTTGCCCTGTCAAGCAGCAGAGTGTAGAGCAGCTTTGCCGTGTGGCTTAGGTCTGTATCCAGCAAAAAGCGGGCATAGGGCAGATATTGCGGCAGCGGCATATTGGGTTTCAAATAATTTGAAATGGCATTCACCTCCGTTTTTTACATCCAAATCAGTGGCCAGACAGTTTAGGATTGCCGGTTTCCATCACTGTTCAAGCGTTTTTTACGTTCTGAAGATACCGACTGGCACGGTCGATAAAAATTAGCAATTTCTCATTGTTCTTCGGTTCAGTAAGAATATCCGGGTATTCACGAAAGCACATTTCCCACCGCCGGACAAAATCCTCCTGCGCTCCCTGAATCTCGCACATCATGGCTTCGCCATCTGCCAAGCGGCGAGGTGAATAGATGCTCTTGACGGCATCCTTGAGATTCTGCTTTTCTTCCTTGTTGAGTCCTTTCTTATGCCCCTGAATGTCTTGCTTGAAGGTCGTTATAAACTCATTGCCCTTTGAAGGCGAAGAATACGAATCCGTGATACTGGAATCCTGTTCGCCTTTAGGCTTACGAAGCTCTGCCACAACTTCGGGACGCTTTTCCTTTGGAACCTTTGCAATCGAGGAAATTTCACGGTCGGTTGCCCGGATCTTTCCACTCAGGATTTCTTTCTGCGCTCCGGGTACTGCCTCCTCCGCAGCTTCCACACCTTTTGCAAATTGCTCTGCACGGTAAACATAACTTTCGGATGTTCCATGTTCCGCAGCGACCTTCGACCGTGAACCGTGCTTTGTGCGGTCTGGTTCATTTTGAACCAGACCACTTTCAGATGCCAAAGTATACTGATTGCCGTGAAACGATTTGATTTGCTTTTCCGCTTCTGCCTGCTTTCCGATCAGAAACTTTTTCTGTTCTGGGGTCAGGTTTCGCCGCCCAAGCTGATTTTTACAGATCCATACGAGTGCTTCATAACGGCTGGAAAATTCTTTTTCGATGACTTCAAATGGAATAAATGGATATTTCCGAAGAATTTGGTAGCGTGTATGTCCATCCACAATATAGCCGTTCCATGTGATGATCGGATTCAGTACACGTTCTTCTTTTAGGATGTTCATTTCCAGTTGGTGGGTTTCCTCAAACGACGGAGGGTTGATTTGATTCTGGAACTCCGGATCGATTTTAAGCTGGCTCAGTTTTGTCATAGGCAAACCATCCTTTCTGAAATGAAATAGAATATCATTGTTCTTACGCCGTTCTCTCTGCATGGTGTTCCTGCCCCTTTCCAGCGGCGTTTTCCGGCTCGTCCTCATAGGGGCTCTTCGCCGGGTATTCCATACAGACGGTCATGTGGTTTTCAATGTTCGATGAAGGCTTGTAGAAAGCATATCACAATGAAGCAGAAATTTTTAGGAAGCATTCCTTCCGGTTTTCAGTGGATTTTAGGAGAATCCCAAGGAAAAACCGGAAGGGATGCTTCCGCTTCTTAGAAAATGTTCTGGATAGAGCATACCATAAAGTTACTCGATTTTTTAGGACCTATTAGTTCCGCTTTTTACCTTCAAAACCGGAAGTGATAGTTCCGGTTTGATGCAATATTGAATGAATCAACGCCGATTTTCATAGAACAAATTTTTATCCAAGAAAATTTGCTTATTCGGTATCAGCGGAAACGTGTAGCCAGCGCAATTTTGTGCGGAATATCGGGTTTGGGCGAAGTCCAACAAGTGCTTTTGAAGTCGGATTTGTAAAATCGAATTCAAAAATTGCGAGGTGGTACCGGCTCGCCCTGCTTGCGGCGGTTGCAAATGTGAAAAATTTTTCTTGCAGAAAATAACCGTCCGCTTCAAGTTGAACTTGAAAACGGACGGTCCTGATTGCAAAATGATTTTCAAATTTGGAAAGCACGTTGAGAAATTTCATAGTATCCGCAAGCAGGGCAGACGTATAGACAATGTCTGCATCTGCAAACCTGCTAACGAGTGTCAATAGTCTGAACAAAAAATCAGCAAAAAATTATTGCCGGGTGCAGTTGAGCATCCGGCAACTTTAATAAGCCGACAGCACAGCTTGTCAGCTGAAAGTCATCGCAATAGTTCATCAGCAATCATCAACAGGTATCAGAAGATGGCAGGGAACGCAGAAATTCCGTAACACGAGCGTAATAGACCCGCAGGAACTTGGCACTCCCTGCAACGGTATAAACGTAATAATGCTTTCCTTCGGAACGCTTTTTGTCCATAAAGCAGTAAACAGAATTTTCCGGGTTTGAGCGTGTTAAAATAATATTCGATATAATAAAAAATAGTTCGCCTCAGATGCGGTGAACCTCGTTTGGAAACATGGCGTGACTTGGATTCAAATGCATCAGACTGGAACGGTGGTGCATCAATATCCGCAAAGGCTACCAACGCTTTCTTGTTTTTGAAGCGCCGAACATCACCAATTTCGGCCATAAGAGCAGGCCCGGTAACGGGTCCGGCTCCTTCCATCCGCATCACAACCTCGTATTCGGGGAGCATTGCAGCCAACCGCTGCATTTCAAGCTGGGTGCTTTGCTTGGCCTCGCAAACGGCATTCAGGCTTTTACAAGCCTGCGTGATCAGCATTTCCCTCGTGCAATTTCATGATTGCAGTGTCCATTATCCGGGCACTTGGAAAATGTGTAAAAAGTGTTCTGCATATAGCAGCAATATGAAAGCAGTATTTCACAGCGGGGCATTATGAATCTATAATAGGTAGTTGGAAATAAACAGAAAGAGGGTCTTTTTGATGGCAACGATATTTCCAAGAGAAGAAAAGGCAGAGGCACTGTTCGGGGAGATCCTGAAAAATCCAGAAGCCTGCCACCGCCTGATGGATACCTTCAACGACTCGCTGGACATGGCAGACGTACTGGATGCGCCGACCGTGAGTGCACAGCAGTTTGCCGCAGCGTTGTTCAATGCCTACGAGAACAAGGATCTGTCTGCCTTTCTGATGGCGATCTGCCAGCACAGTATGTTTGACCTGCTACGGAACGCTGCCCTGATCCCGTTCAAATTCAACGCCGATGGTCAGCCGAACCCGGTGATCCTGACGGATGATGCCGGCGTTCTTTTGCCGAACAACAAATTTGCCGTGAGCAGCAAAGTATACGACCGGTTCATCCGGGTGTTCCAGAAGCAGGAAAAGGTAAAAATGTACCTTGCCAGCGGCTACTGCAAGTATCACGGCTACGACGAAGGCTCGATGGATGTGGTGGAGTACCACTACAACCAGCATTTGGGGCTGCTGCTGATCTACGAACTGCCGGACACCGTGAAGCAGAAGGTAACGGAAGCGGAGGCTTACTCCACCGTCTGGGATATCCAGATGAAGCTGCAGCACGCATTGCCCCGTTCCGTGGTCTACTATGGACAGGATACGCTCAAGGACGGAGGAACCCGCTACGATGAACTTGGCGTTTTTCTTCCGCTGGAACACTTTGCCGACCGGCTGGAACGCCATGTGGAAACTGCTACCAAGATCGTTTACGGCGAGTAAACGCCCTGTAAACGAACTCCCTTTATAAGTGCATCACAGCAAAACAAAACGCAGCGAACCGTTAAAAGATTCGCTGCGTTTTGCCTTATATGGGAGAATGGAAATGCTGCACATCAGGTGCAATAACGGAAAGTCTTGTCAGTGACAATACGGGCGAAGATCAGCCCTAACGGCAGTGCCACGATGATGAGAATGGCATCTGCAAACCATGTGGCAGAGTCCATCAGAGACAGGATGCCCAGATTATAGATGGCACGGTAGAAATACAGTCCCGGTACCATGATAACGATGGACGGCACGGTGACGGAGATGCGGGGATAACCGGCGGCGCTCTTCAGGCAGGAGGCCAGCAATCCGGCCAGCAGTGCGCCCAGAAACGCTGCAACAGCGGGCGGAAAGCCCGCAAGGCTCACCAGCTCCAGCCGGAACGTGTTCGTTACCGCACCGATAAGGGCGGCGCAGACTGCCAGGTTCCGGGGACTGTTGAACATGAGCGAAAAGCCGAACACACCGCCAAAACTTGCCAGCAGCCGGAACACGATCTCTTCCGGGAGTGTCAGGCTCAGGGCAGGGAACTGCACCGGCTGCAAATGCAGCAGCAGTGCCATGATCCAAGCCGTCATGGTTGCCACCAGAATGATGAGGACGGCGTAGGCCAGACGTTCCAGCCCGGAGCGCATATCCAGCTTGGCAAGGTCGATGCCGCTGGTAATGAACGGAAAGCCCGGAATGATGAAGAGCATGGAGCAGATATACCCCGCCTCGTGCTGCGCCGATACGGCAAACAGCACCTCTGCCAGCTTCAGCAGGATGGCATACACGAGACTTGCTGAACAGACCGACGCCGTAATGCCCAGAAACAGGGTGAAATGGTGCTTTGTCAGCTTGCACCGTACAAAGTTGCCGATGCCTGCACCGCAGAAGGCGCACAGCATTTCCACAATGCCGCCGCCAAGCAGAAAGGTGAAGCAGCCGCAGGCCAGTGCAGCTGCAAAGCCCAGTGCGATGGGCGAATACAAGCCGTGGATGCGCTCGATCTCATCGAGGTGGCTGTGCAGTTCTTCGCCGGTCATAAATTTTCCTTCCCGGTCGAAGTCGTTGACGAAATGCTCCAGTCGGTTCAGTCGGGAGGTATTCACGCCCGTATTTGTCAGACAGAGTGACTGGGTATAACACTGGTCACCGTCAAAGCAGGTGAACTCAATGGACAACAGGCCGATGTCCGCTGTTGTTGTGACTCCCAGCTCCCGCGAAAGGGTGTTCATGGAGCTTCGGACACGCCATGCGCCGGTGCCGCATTCCAGCAGCATCAGCCCGGTGCGTCCAATGACGGAGGCTTTTTCCACAAGCCCCGCCTCGGTAATGGGGACGCCCTTGCTGGCCGACGCATAGTCGTGCCAGTAGACTTCCATGTGGTTTTTGATGATCTCACTTTGCCGTTGTCCCATACCGGAAAGCCTCCTTTGTGATATGGGGATGTTGCAGCTGTTTCAAGACTGCGGTGCTATTATAAGGGAAATTGCAGGGCGGGTAAAACGTATCTTGGATATGCCGGCAATGTTCGTTTGGTATTTCAAAGAAGAAAATACGTTGCGTTTTTGACGGCTCTGTGGCACGGTTGAAGGTATCGGTGGACAGCCGGTATGCAGACATGGAGCCGCATATCGCCTCGGAACAGGGCGGAAAACGTCCTGTGGTGGTTCTGCAGAACAACATTGGAAACCGTCATTCGCCTACAGTGATCGTAGCAACCGTTACAACCCGGACGGAAAAGAAGAAAAACCAGCCCACCCATGTGCTGGTGGATTCCAACCCGGCTTTTGAAGAACCGTCCATGATTCTTCTGGAACAGATTTTTACGATCGATAAATCCCGCATGCAGGTGATGCGCTCTTGCGGCCCTCACCCCAGCTTCTCCCACAGTGCATTCAATGCGGCAGCAGTATCCGCATCCATGCCATCGTTCAGGCGGCGGGCGGGGTACCAGAGGGTAGAACTTTCTCTTTGCGCATTGGCAAGGGGTTTTGGGGCTTGCCGTCTGCACTCGGACGGCCGAAGTTGTAGATGCGGTAGGAACTGTCTGCGGCGGTTGCTCTACGGAGCGCGCCTGTGGCCGCGGTGCAGAAATGTAATAACTCGATATAACACTTTTGCCTCTGTAATCTGCAAAGTGCAGTGGACTCTTCGAAGTCTCTCCGAGGGGGGCGTCTCCTGCGGGAAAACTACAATTAAAAAACTGGATAAACTGCAAATAACCTGTGCGGTTCGTACGGCATACGAACGGATGAAATATGGACGATAAAAACGATTTGTTTCTCAAAAACTGCCTGTGCGAGTGCGTATAAGTACAGACCGAACAAGCTACACAAATTTCTTCCGTGGGAAAATGCGCTTTTTACGGGCGGCTGGACTAGGAAAAACTATTGTTATTTTTGGCGAAGAGTGATATTATCACTGTCACGAAAGAATGTTTCTATGAAAGAAAAAATACGCGCCGCCAGCCATTGAAAAGAGGCCGGACGGGCAGCAACGGTAAATGTAATGGAGATTTTACTCACAGGTTTTACAGCATTCCTGACGCAGGAGTGGATCGAGACGGCATTCCCGGATGATCATGTGCTCACCACCCACGCAAAAGGGGAGGCGCTGCTGGACACCCGGATCAAGACGGTGATGCTGGAAAGCAAGCAGCTGTTGGATCAGCTTGCAGAAACCTACCAATTTGACCGGGTTGTCTATTTTTCTGAATATCTGCTGCCGCACGGGAATCAGGAAGGTGAACTGGACCGTCTGCGCCGGGTGCTGCAATCCTGCCGCGAGCGGGAGGTGGAGCTGTTGTACCTCTCAGGGCCGGAGGCAGCATTGACGCCGTCCTCCGGCAAAGCGCTGCTGGCCAATGCGGCAGAGGAACTTTGCTTCCATTACGCTAAAACCAGCAAACTTCAGGTCAAGGTGTTCCGCCTACCCTATCTGTATGCCGTCTCGGCCAGCGGTGCGGAGCAGTTTGCACGGCTGTTCGAGCAGATGTCTGCCGGTACAGTTCAAATGGATGAACAGGCCGCGCAGCCGCTGCTTGCGCTCTGTGCAGAAGAACTGGCTGATCTCGTTGCCCGGGTGTTCGATACATGGACGCCGAAGCCGGAGCGATTTACGCTGCCGGATGTTTTTGGGAATACGCAGGAGCAGCTGGGCGAGGTGCTGCAAAAGCTGCAGCCCGGGCTGCAGGTGCTGTACGGCACCGATACCATCCAGACCTATCCCGCAGCGGATAATACTGTCCGCCGCAGGTACAGCTGGTTCCAGCGGTACAGCATTCTGGATGATCTGCCCGCGATTTATAATGTGTGGTGCGCCCGGCAGGCGGAGAAAAAAAGCTTTGCACGCAAAACGGTGGATAAGATCCGCCAGAGCCCGCGTCTGCTGCGGCTGGTAGAGATCGCTGCCGCGTGGTTGGCCACGGAGCTGCTGGTGCGTATTACAGGCACGGACGCGCAGTTCCAGATGATCGATTTCCGGCTTATGTTCGTCGTGCTGATCGGCACAGTCTACGGCCTCAATGCAGGTGTGCTGTCTGCTGTGTTGGCATCTGTTTCTCTGGCAATTGGCTATCTGCGGCAGGGCACTACCCTGATGCTGCTGTTTTATGCGCCCGCCAACTGGTTGGCGTTCATTGTATATTTTGTAGTGGGAGCGTCCTGCGGTTATGTGCAGCTGCGTAATACAGAGACCGCCCGTTTCGTGCAGGAAGAAAACAAGCTGCTGTGTAAGCGACTTGAATTTACCCGGAAACTGTATCAGGATACGTTGGAGGATAAACAGATGTTCCGCCGCCAGATCCTTGGCCGCCGGGACAGTTTTGGCAAGATCTATGCTGTGACCCAGCAGCTGGATATGCTGCAGCCGCAGGAGATCTACCGCAAGACGGTGCAGATCATGGAGGATGTGCTGGAAAATCACAGTCTCACCATCTACCGGATGGAAAAGAACCATGGGTTTGCCCGCCTTACAGCCGCCAGTGCCGGAATGACGCCGGAGCCGGCGCACTCGCTGGAGGTAGAGCAGTGGTTGGATGTGATCCGTGCCATTGAACAGGAGGGGCTGTGGGTGAATCGCGGCTTCCTCCCCGGACATCCGATGTATGCTGCAGGTGTGCGGCAGAACGGCAGCCTTGTGGTACTGATCTGCCTGTATACGGCCAACGAAGAGCAGATGACCCTGTATTACCAGAACCTGTTCCGCATCCTCTGCGGACTGGTGGAAACGGCATTGGTGCGCGCTTTTGAGTACGAGAGTGCTGTGCGGGAAAACTGGTATCTGCCCGGCACCTGCCTGCTGCGTCCGGCTGTGTTTGCGGAGCAGCTGGCTACAGCCTGTACCCTGCAGGAAGAAAAAATGGCGCACCATCTGCTGCTGCGGGTGACGGGTGAGTTTGAAGACCGGGTCGAATTCAACGACCGGGTGGGGCGCTCCATCCGCAGCACCGATGTAGCAGGCGTTGGAATAGACAACGCCGTCTACCTGCTGATGAATCAGGCCGATGAAGAAAATCTGCCGCTACTGACCCGGCGCTTGGGTGAAAAAGGGCTTCATGTCACTGCGGTGCCGCTGGATGAGCAGCTGCGGCTGATCAAGACTGCAAAACAGGAGGCACCGCATGTGTAACGGGTTCTGGCTTGGCCTTGTGCTGCTGACGGTGCATCTGGCTGTATGCGGGGGCCTTTGGCTGCTGGCCCGGGCACGGACACTGGAGGTGGAAGGATATTTTGTTCCGGTGATGCTTCTGGTGCCGCTGTGGGGGCCGCTGTGTGTGCTGTTACTCCACACGGCCAATCGCCTTACAGGCGGGTGCCTGCGGGAACAGACACTTGAAAAGCTGCGAATAAACGAGGAAATATACAAAAATATCCTTGCGGCAGATGACGAGGGTAAGGAGGCGGTTGTTCCGCTGGAGGAAGCCTTGCTGGTAAACAGCCCTGCACAAAAGCGGAAGCTCATCCTCTCGGTGCTGACGGATGATCCTGCGGGCTATTACGACCTGCTTCAGCAGGCCCGCATGGATAACGACAGCGAGGTGGTTCATTACGCTTCCACAGCGCTGTCGCAGATCACCAAGGAGGCAGATCTGCAATTGCAGAAACAGGAACAGAGGTATGCTTCCGCCCCAGACGATGCCACCGTGCTGGAAGAATACTGCGATTATCTGGAAAGCTATTTGGAAAGCGGCTTTGTGCAGGGCAAAGCGGCGGAGATCCAGTATCACCAGCTGGAGCAGCTGCTGAAAAAACGGATGGAAAATCTCGGTGGACGCCGCAGCTGTACGCTGGAATGCAGGCTGGTAGATGTGCAGCTCAGTCTTGCGGAGTATGGCCGCGCAGAAAAAACGCTGGAAGACCTTACGGCGCGCTGGCCCCAGCGCGAGGCGCCGTGGGTGCTCCGCCTGCGGCTGGCAGCAGCGCTGCGCGATGGGGCGGCTATCCAAAAAACGCTGCGTCAAATCGAGGAAAAGGAGGTCTACCTCAGTGCAAAGGGCCGCGAAGTCGTGCGGTTCTGGCAGGGGAAACAGCAATGATAAAGGAAATCTTTTCCCGGCTGCGGGCATTCCGCTGGCAAAAGCTGCTGATCATCTGGGCTGTGTTCGTGGCGATAGCCGCTATCCTGTTTGCGGAGCGCAGCGGTATTCAATACGAGGCAACGAAATTTAAGATCAATTATCTCCCACGGACAGAGGTCAAATCTGCGCAGATCGCCATGTTCGGCCAGCCTGTCACCTGCCTGCTGCTCTACGATTCCGGGCAGGAAGGAACAGACCTTGCAAAAAAGCAGTTCGATCAGATCTTGCTGGATATGAAAGTGAGCACGCAGGCTGTGGATGTGCACACAACGTCTCTTGCTGATATCCCGGAGTTTGACCAGTATAAAACCGTTGTGGTCCTCATAAGTGATTTGGATGCGTTAGGCAAACGCCTGCTCGACCTGATGAACTGGGTGCGGGACGGCGGCAGTGTTCTGTTTGCCATGGCACCCCAAAAAACGACGTATTTTGATGCGATATCGCCAAAACTTGGCATTCTGTCCTCTTCTTGGGAGAACAAAATCGCCGAAAGCATCGTTCCCACAGAGGAGTTTATGCTGGGCGGCGGGCAGCGGTATGAGTTCAGTGACCCATTTGAATCCTCTCTCAGCGTCAGCCTCCGGGAGGAAGCCACGGTCTATGCCAGCACAGGGGACGAAGGCGTTCCGCTGGTATGGGGCACAAAGTCCGGTGCCGGCAGAGTGGTGGTGGACAACATCGGCGTCTACGACAAAATCATGCGCGGCATTTATGCAGCGTCCTTCAGCCTGCTGTGCGATGCCGCTGCTTACCCCGTCATCAACAGTTCGGTGTTCTATCTGGACGATTTTCCCTCTCCGGTGCCCGGCGGCGATGGTACTTATATCCGCAGGGATTACAGGATGAGCATAGCGGACTTCTATTCCAAGGTCTGGTGGCCGGATCTCGTAAAGCTTGCACAGCAATATTCTATCCGTTTTACCGGTGTCATGATCGAAAACTATGAGGACGATACCCAAAGCACGCCGGTCCGTCAGCCGGACACTCAGCAGTTCCGATACTATGGCAGCCTGCTGCTGCAACAGGGCGGGGAAGTGGGCTTCCACGGCTACAACCATCAGCCGCTGGTACTGCCCGATACGGATTACAAGGATCTTTACAGCTACCGTCAGTGGCCCAGCGAAGATGCCATTGTGGCTGCGATGAACGAGCTTATCGATTTTCAAAAGACCGTGCTGCCCAACACCGAGGGCAGTGTCTATGTGCCGCCTTCCAACATCCTTTCTGCTGCCGGGCGGAAGGTGCTGGGCAGCAAAGTGACCCGGATCCGCACCATTGCCAGCACCTACTTTGAGGATGGCACATCCCTGCCCTATGTGCAGGAATTCGGTGTGGCCAGCGAAGGTATCGTGGAGCAGCCTCGCATCGTATCCGGCGGTATGGTGGGAGATACCTATATGCGGCTGGCAGCAATGAGCGAGTTGAACATGCACTACGTCAGTATCCACTTTATGCACCCGGACGATCTGCTGGATGTGGACCGCGGTGCGGCAGAAGGCTGGGAAACCTATAAGGGCGGTCTGAAAGATTACCTCAAGTGGCTCAGTGCCGCTGCACCGGATCTGCGCAGGCAGACAGGCACCGAGTGCTCTGCTGCCATTCAGCGGTATGCACAGCTGACGGTCACGCTGGACAGCACCGATACCGCATGGACGCTGCATCTTGGCAATTTTGTGGATGAAGCATGGCTTTTCTTCCGCGCCAATGAGGGGACTCCCGGCAAGGTGACGGGCGGCGAACTGACCCGCCTGACAGGGAACCTTTATCTGCTCAAAGCCAATGCCGACACCATCCGCATTGAAAAGAAGGGGGCGTGACCATGCGCATCTGTCTGGTGCTGGAAGGGTCTTATCCCTATGTTCACGGCGGCGTATCCACATGGATGCACGCGTATATTCAGGCCATGCCTCAGCAGGAGTTTTCCCTCTGGGTCATTGGGGCCAAAGCACAGGATCGGGGAAAGTTTGTGTATGAACTGCCGCCCAACGTGAAAGAGGTGGAGGAAGTTTTTCTGGATGATGCCCTCCGCCTCCACGGTGAGCGGCAGCCGGTCCTGTTTACTGCAGACGAGCGTACCGCCCTGCGGGAACTGGTACGGCTGGGCAGCCCGGATTGGGATGTGCTGTACCGTCTGTTTCAGGAAAAAGGTGTCCACCCGCTCTCTTTTTTGCAGAGCCGGGATTTTATGGAATTGTTCAAGGATATCTGCCTACAGGAGTATCCTTATGTGGCTTATGCGGATGCGTTCCATACCATGCGCTCGATGCTGCTGCCGGTGCTCTACCTGCTTACGGGCCGGGTGCCGAAAGCGGATGTCTACCATGCGATCTCCACCGGCTACGGCGGTCTGCTGGCCTGTATGGGCGGCAGCCTGAACCATGCTCCGGTGCTCCTTACGGAACACGGCATCTACACCCGCGAACGGGAGGAGGAGATCATCCGCGCCGAGTGGGTGGTGCCCTCGTTCAAGAGCCGATGGATCCGATTCTTCTATATGCTTTCAGAGGAGATTTACCGGCGGGCGTTCCGGGTCAGCAGTCTGTTCTATAATGCCCGCAGGACGCAGATCGAGATGGGGTGCAATGCTGAAAAGTGCATCGTCATCCCAAACGGCGTCCAGTACGAGCGGTTCTGCAATATCCCGCTCAAACAGGAGGATGGCTGGGTGGATATCGGCGCAGTGGTGCGTCTGGCCCCCATCAAGGACGTCAAGACCATGATCTATGCGTTCTTTGAGCTGGCCTCCCGGATGCCCAATGTCCGGCTCCACATTATGGGCGGCGTGGACGATGAAGATTACGCCAAAGAATGTTATGCGCTGGTAGAGCAGTTGCAGCTCAAAAACCTGATCTTCACCGGCCGTGTAGACGTGGTGCAGTATATGCAGAAACTGGATTTCACCATCCTTACAAGCATCTCGGAGGGGCAGCCGCTGTCTGTGCTGGAATCTATGGCAGCCCGCCGTCCCTGCGTGACCACCGAAGTGGGCTGCTGTAGGGAGCTGCTGGAAGGTGCGCCCGGCGATGAGCTGGGAGTTGCCGGGTATTGTGTACCGCCGATGTACCGGCAGGGTTTGGCCGATGCCATGGAGAAGATGTGCGCCAGCCGTGCCCGGCGCGAAGAGATGGGACGCATTGGCCAAAGACGGGTGGATGCTTATTTTCATCACGAGCAGATGCTGGCGAACTACCGCAAGATGTACGACGAAACTGCAAAGGAATATCATTTGGAGTAACCATGGCAGGAATTGGATTTGAATTGAAAAAGCTGTTCCGCCGCAAAGGGCTGTTTGCCTCCCTGCGGGCCTACGGCTATGCGGGTATCATCTGCACTGGCCCTATGCTGCTGGGCGTTGTGCTTCAGCTTGGTATTCTGCTGCTCTGCGGCTGGGTGGGTGCCCAGCGGGATCAGCAGGATCTGCTGGTCTGCATGATCACCTATACGCTGCTGTTTTCTCTCACAGTCACCAGCTTCTTTTCCATGCCGGTAACACGGTATCTGGCAGATATGCTGTATGAGGAACAGGAGCAGACCATCCTGCCTTCGTTCTGGGGCTCCAGCAGCCTGATGCTTGTGCTGGGCTGTACGCTGTATGGGCTGTTTCTGCTTGTTTCAGGAGCAACTCTTTTGCAGGGTCTGCTCTGCCTGTGGCTTTTTGCAGAGATGATCGTGAACTGGAACGCCATGAGTTATCTGACCGCCATCAAGGACTACCGGGGCATCCTCTGTTCGTTTCTGGCCGCCATTGCGCTGGCGTTCGGGCTGGGGTTCGTGCTGGTGCTGCTGCTGGGCTGTCCGGTGCTGGAAGGAATGCTCTTTGCTGTGACCATGGGTTACGGCCTGATGATGGTGTGGGATGTAGTGCTGCTCTACCGCTACTTCCCGCAGAGTGAGGAGAGCCCTTGGGCGTTTCTGCGCTGGGTGGATGCGTTCCTTCCGCTGGCCTTTACGGGGCTGTGCACCAACATCGGGCTGTTTGCCCACCTTGTCATCTGCTGGGCAGGGCCGTCGGGTGTGCAGGTCAAAGGCCTGTTTTATGGGGCTCCGTACTATGATGTTCCTGCCCTTATTGCGTTTTTGACTATTCTCGTCACGAGCGTGAATTTTGTAGTGTCGGTGGAGGTCAATTTTTACCCCAAATATCGGAATTACTACAGCCTGTTCAACGATGGCGGCGTTGTGGGCGATATCGTCACAGCAGAGGAAGAGATGCTGGCTGTGCTGAACCGGGAACTCCGGTTCACTGCCCTCAAACAGCTGTTCGTCACTGCAGCGGTACTTTCACTGGAGAACACTCTGCTGGATCTGCTGCCTCTTGGGTTCAACGACCTGATGCACGGCTACTTCCGCACCCTGTGTGTAGGGTACGGCCTTTACGCCGTGGGCAACACCATTCTGATGATCCTGCTTTACTTCACGGATTACGGCGGCGCTGTCGCAGCCGCTGTTGCGTTTGCTGTTTCTGCCAGCGGGTTTACGGCGCTTTCCATGGCGTTTGACCCTGCGTTTTACGGGTTCGGCTTCCTGATCGGAGCGGCGCTGTTTTATCTGGTCACGCTGTTCCGGTTGGATGCCTTTACGGCCAACCTACCCTATCGAGTGTTGGGGCAGCAGCCGATTGTGGCAGAAACAAAAGCTGGGCGCTTTACCCGGCTGGGGCTGTTCTTGGAACATAAAAAGGGAAAGCATCGAGAGGAAAAGACAAATGAAGAATAGAGATCTGATCCCGCGCCGCAGGGTGCTGGGGCTGGGAGTGGCGCTTGCCGGGCTGTGTGCAGGCTGCGCCGTGCTGCCGGCCGGGAGTGCAGAGAGCGCTGCCGGTTCACAGACAGCGTCTGGGAATAAGGCAGCTGACAAGGTGGAAAAGGCTCCGCTGGAAGATATCAACAGTGTCCACCTGCGGGATAACCCGGAACTTTACACGGTCTACGATGACAGCGGCGTGGTGACAATGTACCTGACCGTGAGCCGGGGCAATGACAGCGAGAACACCAACCACAGCTGGGCGGAGATCAACCATTATTCGGTTTACGATTATGAGACCATGGGTGTGCCACGCTATCAGGTCAATGCCCTTTTGCAGGTGGGGGATGAGAACGGCCCGCTGCCCGGCGAGCTGGGTTATGCGGTGGAGGCACCCAACGCCACAGTGCAGATCCGTGGCCAGACCTCCAGTCGGAATGCTCAGAAAAACTACAAAATAAAGCTCAAGAAAAACAAGGGCAGCTGGCGCGGCCAGCGCACCATTGCCCTCAATAAGCACATGGGCGAGGGGCTGCGGTTCCGCAACAAAATGGCATACGACCTTATTAAGGAAATCAACCAGATGATGGGGTTGCGTACCCAGTTCGTCCACCTCTATGTCAAAGACCTCACCGACAGTGAAAACGGCGTGTTTGAGGACTATGGCCTCTACACGCAGGTGGAGCAGCTGAATAAGGCGGCCCTGAAAGCCCATGGACTGGATTCCACAGGGCAGCTGTACAAGGTGAATTTCTTTGAATTTTACCGCTATGAAGATGCCATCAAGCTTACCACCGACCCCACGTTTGATCAGGCGAAATTTGATTCTTATCTGGAAACGAAGGGCAGCAGCGACCACAGCAAACTCATTGAGATGCTGGAAAAGTTGAACGACGAATCCCAGCCGATGGAAAAGCTGCTGGAAACGTATTTTGATGTGGAGAATATTGCCTACTGGATGGCATTCCAGCTATTGATGGGCAATGCCGATACCCAGAGCCGCAACATGTATCTCTATAGTCCGCAGAATTCGGATACCTGGTACATTCTGGACTGGGATAACGATGATATGCTTCGCCGTAAAGAGCGCGAACTTACCCGCTTTACAGATGCTGGAAGCTGGGAGCGGGGCATCAGCAACTACTGGTGCAATGTGCTGTTCCGGCGCTGTCTTCAGACTGCAAGTTATCGGGAAGCATTAGACACTGCTGTACGGGAGCTGCATGATTATCTGAATGCCGACCGTATTGAGGAGATGACGATGCATTACCGCACCATCACCGAGCAGTACATTTGGCAAATGCCCGACATAGAGTATCTGCCCCTTACAAAGCCCCAGTATAATACGGTGGCGCAGGTACTGCCGGAGGAAATTGAGGAAAATTATCAGCAGTACCCGGAGGGATATCATTATCCTATGCCGTTCTACATTGCTCTGCCCTCCCTCCAGAACGGGGTGCTCCAGCTGAGTTGGGACCCGTCCTATGATTTCAATGCGGAGGATATCGTTTATACGGTGGAACTTGCCCGGGATTACCAGTTCCGGCAGGTGCTCTACCGGCAGGAACACGTTGTGCTGCCCGTGGTGCAGGCCGCGGCTCCCGGTGCAGGCCAGTATTTTATCCGGGTGCGGGCTACTAACGCCTCCGGCTATACGCAGGATGCCTTTGATTACTATGTCATCGATACCGGTAAGGTGTACGGTGTCAAATGTTTTTACATCCAGCCGGATGGCACTGTGGTGGAGGATACCTATGAAGAATGAGTCCGCATTCTGGCAGCGGTGCTTGGAGCGGGGAGAACAACTGTTGGCTCCGCAGCCCCGCAGCCATACGGAAACTTACCGCCACGAGTTGAAATATCTCATCTCATGGGCGGACAAAGCTGAACTGACAACACGGATGTCCCCCGTTCTCAAACTGGACCCCCATGCAACGAATGGCGGCTACTTCATCCGCAGCCTGTATTTTGACGATTATTGGAATACTGCTTACGAGGAAAAAGATGCCGGTGTGCTGCTGCGCAAGAAATACCGCATCCGCATTTATAATTGCAGCGACCGCAGCATCAAGCTGGAGCGAAAGAAAAAATTTGGCAGTTACATCTATAAAGAAGCTGCACCTTTGACCCATGCAGAGTTTGATGCTATTCTCGCCGGAGACTATGACTTTCTGCTGCACAGTCCCCACCGTTTGTGTCAGGAGTTCTACACCGAGTGTGTGTGCAATGTGCTCCGCCCCCGGGTCATCGTGGATTACGACCGCGAACCGTGGATCATGGACGCCGGCACGGTGCGTGTTACATTTGATCAGGATGTCCGGGCTGCTGTGGGCAGTTGGGATATTTTTGATCCTGCGCTTCCCACCCTGCCGGTGTTGGAGCCGGGCAAACTGGTAATGGAAGTAAAATTTACAGAGTATCTGCCGCAGATCGTGCGGGATATCCTCCCGCCCCGTGCACAGGAGCTGACTGCCGTTTCCAAGTATGTGCTGTGCTGCGATAAGACCGCTTATCAGCACGGGTTTGAATACTGGAACGAAACCTGAGAGAAAAGGAACACAATTAACCATGAGCACAAAAGACTTTATTAAAAAATCTGTTATGAATGCTTTTGTCCAGTACGATGCGCCTAAGCTTGCCGTGGCGCTGCTGGCGGCGCTGGCGCTGGGCATTCTTATTTATCTGGTCTACCGCAAATTCTATACAGGCGTAGTATATTCCCGCAGCTTTGCGGTAACGCTGGTGGGTATGTGCGTGCTTACCTGCATGGTCACGCTGGCCATCAGTACCAACGTGGTCATCTCCCTTGGTATGGTGGGCGCATTGTCTATCGTCCGCTTCCGCACCGCAGTCAAGGACCCGCTGGATCTGTTGTATCTGTTCTGGTCGATCACCACGGGTATTACGGCGGGTGCCGGAATGTACGCACTGGGGCTGGTCACGGCGGCTGTTATGATCGTTATGATTTACCTGTTCTCCCACTGGCAGGCTAAAGGCTGGGTGTACATTGCGGTGATCCACTATGTAGGCACCGAGGCCGGAGACGATATCGTCCGGGCACTGGGACGCATCAAGTATGCAGTCAAATCCAAGACCATGCGGGGCGAAAACACCGAGATGGCGGTAGAGGTATTCTGCAAAGACCCCAATATGGAATTTGCAGACCGTATCCGCGCTGTAAAGGGGGTACAGGATGTCACCCTTATCCAATACAACGGGGAGTATCATGGGTAAAATTTCAAGGATCCTGGCGGCAGGGCTCTGTCTGCTGGGGATGGGAGCTGCAATGATCGCATCGACCCCAAAGACAAGAACCTATGCTGCAGATGACAGCGCATTTTCCAATGCCCAGATCGGTTATGCCCCGATGATCGATACCGCCGAGGCAGGTGGTGCAACGCTCCGCTATCTGGAACTTACATGGAGGGAGGCAGAGCCGGAAGAGGGCGTTTATGCATGGGAGGCAATCAGCGAAAAATACGGCTTTGCCTCACTGCGGGAGCAGGGGATCCATCTGGTGCTCCGCTTTGTCTGCGATGTGCCGGGACAAGAGACGCATCTGGATATCCCGGACTGGCTTTATGCGCAGACGAAGGATGGCAGTTGGTACGATACAGATTATGGGAAAGGCTACTCTCCAAACTATGCCAATGTGGTGTTCCGGGCTGCGCATCACCGTGTACTTTATGCGCTGGCAGAGTTTTTGGGCACGGATGGTTTTGTTTCCTATGTGGAGCTGGGCAGCCTTGGCCACTGGGGCGAGTGGCACATCAAAAGCGAAGATGGTCTGGTACCCATGCCGGATGAGACGATCCGGGACGAATACGCTGCAGATTATCTTGCAGCCTTTCCTACGGCAAAGCTGCTGATGCGCAGGCCGTTCCGCTTTGCGGCAGAACAAAGCCTCGGCCTTTATAATGATATGACCGGCGAGGAAAAAGACACCATGGAGTGGCTGGGATGGATCGCAGAGGGCGGCTGGTATGGCAGTGACCCCAATGCGCTGACGCCTATGCCGGATTTCTGGCAGAATGCCCCGGTGGGCGGCGAGTTCACCAGCAGTCTTTCCATGCAGGATATGCTGGTGAAAAACCTTCCCCGCACGCTGCACCTGTTGGAGATATCGCACATGAGCTTTCTGGGCCCCAAAACGGCACAGGTAAAGTATGCGAAAGGATATAATGCCGTGCTGAGGAGGCTGGGCTATCGGCTCCGGGTAACGGAACTGAAGCTGAACCTGTGCACAGACGGCGTTTCTGCAGAACTGACTGTGGCAAACGAGGGTGCGGCACCATTCTACTGGGATTGGCCCACGAATCTTTATGTGGAGGATACAGCAGGCAGCACTCTGTGCACGGTGCGTCTGCCGCTGTCCCTGCCGGAGCTGATGCCGGGGAAGAGCCAAAAAGTATCGGTCACGCTGGAAGGGGCAGATGCACAGGAATTGCTTTGCGGAGGGTGGAAGCGTTTATTCCGCAGCCCAAAACATCTGACGATTGGAATCGTGGATCCAATGACGAGCCGTGATGCAGTGCGATTTGCCATGAAAGCGGCACGGAAAAACGGAAGAACTGTTTTGCTGTAGGCTGCCGTGCAAAAAGTAGAATTTCATAGGATTTGATTTTGGTGTGCGGCCACTCAAACCAATGCCGTCAAGTCGTTGTCGGATGAAGTGGTTTTTAGTTTGTCCGGGAGTAAGTGCACGGTTTCTGCACGGATTTTGCACGGTTTCAAAACGTGCAGAAATTGCCGGGTGAAAAATCACGTTGCCTTGATTGAAAACTACGATGACTCGAAACTTCCATAAATTGAGACGAACCGGCGGCCTGCTCTCTTAATCAGTGGGCCCAGGGTTCGAGTCCCTGAAGGTGCACCACAACAACAAAATCCGAACTTTTTTCCAATAGGAGGAGAGTTCGGATTTTTTGTTTTCTTTGGAAAACAAAATGAATCCCTTGCTTCCATCGTAAAACGTCCTGGACCTTATCATAAGAAAGCACGACAGACCACTGTGAGAGTGCCGTAAGGCAGAAAGGACACAAACATGAAGTACGAGGAAAAAGCCTCTGCGGACACTACGCTGACCTGCCGGGGGGCTTTGCTGTGCCGGCGGGCCGGACATCTGCAACAGAACCGGCACAAATCGTGCTTTTCACGCTGTTTTTTAGGGCGATTCGCGCAGGTTTGCTTCCAAAATGCGGTAAAATATGCTATCCTTAAAACAGAGAAACATACCCCCCCCCGTAATAATTTCCGCAAAGGAGGAACCCCTATGAAACGAAATATTTTGGCCCGGCGGGCGGCTTCCGCTGCGCTGGCAGCATGCATGATGTTCAGCCTTTCCGCCCCGGCTCTGGCCGCAAGCACCGATGCCCTGCTCCAGCAGAGCGCCGCCGCCAAAAACGCGGTGAGCGTGCTGGACGAAAAGAACGGTACATTGACGATTGGCAACAACTTGTTTGACACGGAAACAAACATTAATGAGCGAGAACTCGGCGGAGGAACCATAAGCTACGATGCCGAGACCCATACGCTGACCCTGAATGGTGTGAATATTGAGGACTCCAGCCAGGACTGGGTAATTGATTTTAATGACACGGATACGCTGCTGAACCTTGTTCTGATGGGGGAAAATCTCCTTAAAGGTAAGGGCGGCATTAGAGCACATGATCTCAAGATTTCCGGTACCGGTTCGCTGCAGATCACAGCAACAAACTATGAGGGCATTGCCAGTTTCGGCCAGAGTGGAGGTAACCTCACGATTGGATCTGATGTTGACATCACTGCCATGAACGGCTGCGCGATTGCTGTCAGCGGAAGCGTCCGCATTGAAAATGACGCTACCGTGAAGGCCAAGTGTCTGTACGGCGGCATTGATTGCTATGACCTGACCATTGACTCCGCCACCGAGGTGAATCTGGAGTCGACCGGAGAGGGGTGCAACGCGATTTACGTGCGCGGAGATAACGATGGTGCGGTCGCTGGAACAGCCAACATCAAAAACTCTAAACTTGTGCTGAAGTCGGATTATCCTGCATTCTATGCAAAAGATGGAATCGAGATCATCGGCGGCAACGTCGAAGCAAAGTCTACATCCGACGTTGGTATTTTTACAAAGGGAAAGCTAAGCATTACCGATGCTGGCATTGATGCAAGCGGCTACTACTATGGCATCTGCTCGAACGGTGCGATGGAAATGACCGGCGGCAAGCTGAAGGCAGTCGGTCAAAATAACGGTGTATATATCCGGAACAACCTGACCATCAAGGGCAATGCCAAGGTTCATGTGTCCGGTTATCAGGGAATCGATTCTGACGGCCAGATCACGATCGGAGAAGCAGATATCGAGATCGATTCGAAGGATTTTTCGATCGTGTACCCGGTTCAGATCGAAAACGGAAATAAGATCCTCAGCCTGATGGGCGGCAAAGACAAGGAAAGCGCCACGGTGCTGGACCCGGATGACTTTGTGTGGGATCGCCCCGACCCGGACTGCATCGGTAAAAACGCGTATCTGCATATTATTACCGGGGCGGTGGCCGGACCGGACGAAACCCCTGACCCCGACGCTGGCTACGATGCCGGCTCTGCTGCAGGCGGTGCAATTGCCGCCGTGGCCGTGGGCGGTGCAGCCATCTGGGGCGGCTACGAGATCGCCACCCGCGTGATCCTGCACAGCCTCCTGCCCGAGGGCGCAGCCATCCCGGCAAACCGCGGCCAGCTGGCCCTGCTGGTGTGGAACACCGCAGGCAGGCCCGAACCCGCAGGCGCACCCGCCTTTGCGGATGTGGCCGACCCCGATATGGCTAAGGCCGCACAGTGGTGCACCGAGCAGGGCACCATGGATGCCAAGGGCGACTGCTTTGAACCTGAAGGCTGGACCCCGAAGTTCAAGGTGATCGAAGTGTGGAACAAGGCGTTCCCCAAGCAGTAAAACAGCAAACAGCCCCCGGCAGGCGCAAACCTGCCGGGGGCTTTGCTGTGCCTTGCGGGCGGTCAGAGCGTTTCCCGGAGCGGCAGATATTCCAGCAACTTTCTGACCAAGAGAAAGTTACCGGAGTATTCCGCTTTACTTATTTGTTTTTTACCAGCAGCGCCTGATAGGGTTTCAGCTCCACATCCGCCAACCAGATCGGCTTGCCATCGGCGGTCTTATACTTGCCGCCCAGAGCATCCAGACTTGCCCCTGCCGGGTACTCGGTAAAGTTGAACAGTCCCACCAGCGTTTCCTCGCCGCGCTTGCGCACCAGCGCCAGCACGCCGGGGTTGTGGCTGTCCCATGTGGTCACCCACGCATCCGGGGCAA
>OHTA01000573.1_pt1 | contig 23987 bp, 25 predicted proteins | sample 1578851 | NCBI WGS metagenome assembly OHTA01 (sample SAMEA3879578, study PRJEB24766) | human gut metagenome | biome: human-associated habitat; feature: feces | place: USA | collected 1985/1987 | reverse complement strand
CCCTACAGCGAACAGTTCTATATCGGCGGAGCCAACAGCATCCGGGCCTTCACGATCCGGTCGCTGGGTCCGGGCAGCTACCGCCCGCCCGCAGACGACCGCAACGGCTATCTGGACCAGACCGGCGACTTCAAGCTGGAGGCCAACGTCGAATACCGCTTCGGCATCATGGGACGGCTGAACGGGGCTGTTTTCCTCGACGCGGGCAACATCTGGCTGTTGAAAAAGGACCCCAAGCGTCCCGGCGCCGAACTCAAATGGAAAGGGCTGCTCAACGAAATCGCTCTGGGAACGGGCTTCGGACTGCGTTACGACATCAGCTATCTGGTCATCCGCGCCGATCTCGGAATCGGCCTGCACACGCCCTATCCGAATCCGGACAAAACGGGCTATTACAACATCTCCAGCTTCAAGGACGGACTCGGTTTCCATTTGGCCATCGGCTATCCGTTCTAAATCGGCGACGGGGAGGATTCCCCTCCGAAAACGGCTGCGGATCGGTGCCCGGCAAAACGGCCGGGCCGCCGGAGGGGCCGAATTTATCTTTTCGGCAGCGGAAAATCGCCGATCATTGGTAAATTCTGAAAATAATTATTACCTTTGCGAACCGCAAGGAGAGGTGCAGGAGTGGTTGAACTGGCCCGCCTGGAAAGCGAGTAAACCCCTAAAGGGTTTCAGGGGTTCGAATCCCCTCCTCTCCGCTGACAACCTTAATTATTAAGGTTTTACACGCAAGGCACCCAAAAAGGAACCCATTTTTAAGGCCCTTTTGGGTGCTTTCCTTTTATCTCCGCTAAAACAATTTGCGGAAGAAGGCGGCTACGGCCGTAAATACCTTCGTCTTCCGAAGAAAGCAAAAGGCAACCGCCAATAGTACCAAAATCCCGAAAATGTAACGCCACCTGTACGGGTCGGCCGCCGGCTTCTCGGTAATATCGGTTTCCTTATCGGTGTCCGTATTCACTTCTTCCGTTTTGGTCGTTTCCGTCTTCTGTTCTTCCTGCGTTACCCCGGTAGCTTCGGCTTTCTGTTTTACCGTGAAGGTTTCGATACTCTTAATAGCTCCCTGCCTTCCGGTATCGGGCGGCTGCTTTTCTTTCGGTTCCTTCGGCCGGTTCTTGGGCGTGTCTGCAGCCGGATTAGACGGGCCGCCCGCCTGCATAGCGTCCGGCTTTGTCTGCCGGGTATCGGGTTCCGGCGGGAAAAACTCGATTTTCGTATAGGTTACTTCTACGCCTTCGGTTTTCGTACTGTCTACCGTCCGGCGAAATTCGGCCGCCGTCGTTTCGTCCCGCTTTTCTTCGGTCTTAGCCGTTTCCTTCGTGCTGCCGGCCAACTTTCGCGGCGTGCTGCAACCAAAAAGCAATACGGCCAAAAGCAAGGCAATTGCTACTATGCTAAATTTCGGTTTCATACTGAATATTTTAAGGCGTTAAGCCGGTTAAGCCACCCTTTAATAAACCGCTTTTGCGAAGGGTCGCGTTCCACAATCCGATAAAGGAAGGCTTCACGCTCGGCCTTAATAGTGTCGAACAACGTACGCGAATCAGCGTTATTGACGGCCTGCAAGGTCTTCGGGCCTACGATACCGTCCGCCTGTACTCCTAATACACGCTGAGGTATCTTAATGCCGTTTACACCGGAACCCCAAACCCAATCCACCAAAATATTAGCGACCGGCTGGCTTACGATGTTATCGGCCTTCCACCTGTCCCAATAATGGGGCTTTAATACCCGGTTCAAAACGTCGTCTTCCGTAAGCAGTTTAAGGTCGTCTACGTCTATATCGCCGTCCCCGTCCTTATCGTAGCCTACTTTGCGCCAAGTAGCGATAGTTACGCCTTTGTTCGTTGCGCCGCCTTTATCCATAGGGTCGTTTACAAATCCCCCTTCCCACCGGAGAATGAAAGGAAGAAGTAAATTAACTTTTGCCATTTGTGCCCCTTTCCTGTTTAAGATAGTTTATTACGCCGGCTATAATTTCCTGTTCGTCCTTATGCTGGATGATTTGCGAAAGGATTTTAGCGGCGTCGCCGATTTTTGCCTTTTCTTTTTCCTCGCTGTTCTCGTAAATACTCTTTAACTCAATGAAGCCAACAAACATAGCCCCTATAAAAGTGAAAAACGGAAGTATCGGCAGCGTATGGTCTGTTTGCGGGTTTAGCTGGCTGATAGCCAACATTTGCACCGTGTCGATAACCGTAATTACAAGAAGCATATTAAAGTATCGACTAATTTTGTCTACCGTTTTCCGCAGCCCGTAGGAAGACCGGTATTCCCCGCGTTGTTTTGCTTTCCGAATCCCCGCCCAAAGGTCAAGGAATACGACGAACAAAACCAGCGCGTAGATACAGGCGATTATCATAAGCTGCGGGCCGAATATCTGTAAAAAGTTTTCCATTTCTTTGCGTGTTTTGTTATTCGACATTTGCGGCTGCAAGGTCATTGCGAACCATTGCCTTAACCGCCATTACTTCGGTAAGGAAGTTTTCATATTCCGTTTTGTCTGCTTCGTCCGTCGATAGCCCAAGTACGAAAGCGTTGTACTTATTGATAAGGCTAAATTCTTCGGTTTCGTCCCGGCGGGAACGCAAAACGGCCTTTACGCATTTGTCGTAATCCGGCCGGCCCCATATTTCCTCCGTATCGTAATCGTACGCCTTCCTTGCGGCCGGGGTCTGTTCGCCTTCCTGTTCGGCCATAGGTTCCGGCGGTACTTCCACCTCGGTAATATTGTAGTTGTAATGCCAACTGCCGTTACCCAAGTCCTGCAAAATGGGCGGTCTATCGTTTGAATTTGATTTCATACTTTGATGTTTTAGAAAGTTTCTTAATCAAGTGTTTGCTATCGCAGGACTTCGCCCAACCCCACCAAGGGCAAATAGCCTGCTTAAAGTCCTTTTCGGATAGTGGCCTTTTCCGTTTGTTCAGCTTCGCCAACCGCCGGCAAAAGGTCTTTTTAATGCCCTTTCGCATTCGGGTATGCGTATGGAAAAATACATATCCTACGAAGTCGATACCGCGAGCCGCTACGGGGAAAACTTGCCAATTCCCTTTAACCTCTAATTTCAAGTCCCCCAAATACGCCCTAATTTCGCCCATTAAGGAATGAAGGTAGGTTTTATCGGGTGCAAGTATTACGATGTCGTCCGCGTAGCGGAAGTAATACTTTACGCCTTTCTTCTCCTTTATCCAATGGTCGAAGTAGGTTAAATAGAGGTTAGCGAAATATTGGCTTAGATAATTTCCGATAGGTACGCCGTCCGCCGAATCTATAATTTCGTCAAGTAGGCAAAGCAGCCTTTTATCCTTCAACTTGCGGCGTAGAATGGATTTTAGCACGTCGTGGTTAATCGAAGGATAGAACTTGCGAATATCCAATTTCAAACAGAACGTAGTACCTTCCGGGTCTTCCCGTAGGGCTTGTTTTACCTTCTTCGCGGCCGCATGAATCCCCCGGTTCTTAATGCAGCTATAAGTGTCCGCCGTGAAGGTCGAAACCCAAATAGGCTCTAAGACGTTCATTATAGCGTGGTGCAAAATACGGTCGGGAAAGTAAGGCAAGCGGTATATTTCCCGTTCTTTGGGTTCGTAAATAGTGAATACGTCGTACTTCGATGTATGGAAAGTACCGTTTAGCAAGGTTTCGCGCAACTTCAACAGGTTCGCTTCCCGTTTTTTGTCGTGTTCGATAACTCCGTACGTGCGTAACTTACCCTTACGGGCCTTTTCGTCCGCAAGTTGTAAGTTCTCGATAGAACAAATCTTTTCGTACAAGTTACCTATTCGCTTCATTGCGTTACTCGTTTGCTGATTTCTTAGGGAACGTTCGGGAATCCCTACTAATACCCCTTAAATAGTTGTTGTTTTTTGCCAAGTGGCAAGGTTTTTACCCCGTTAAAAATCTGCATAGCTGGGAGCTGACATTCGTATTCGTATTCGAAGCCGTGTTATTCGTATTCGCGTACGAAAAGCCGGCATTCGCGCTGTTATTCGCATTACCGCCGAAAAGCACGCCCCAAGGGTAAACCGCCTTTATTTTCACTCGAAATAATACCTTGTTCCCGAAGCCCGCATAGTTACTTTACGCGGAAAGGCGTTACGCTCCTTAATCTTCCCAAGAATATATTTAATTTCTTGCGAATTGGTAAAGAACTTCCGCGCGTCCTTATCCGGGTCTTCTCTGTTGAACTTAATCTTAACCAAGAAGCGACCAGTTCCGAACTTCGTTTTAACGTCGTCCAAGAAGTCAATAACCCAAAAGGAAAGGTTAATTAACTTCTGCTGGGTTATTTCCGAACAATTGAAGTGCTTGTTATTCGCGTCCGGCTCAATCGCCAAGAAAGCCAAACTTCCGTCGTCCTGCCTGTTGTTTTCCATTTTTGCGAAAAATTAAACGGCGGGCATTCGTCCTAATTTGAGCTACTTCGAAAGCCCGCCGTAGTTAAACTTCTTTGTTAAATGCGTTCCGTTACGTGTCGTTTCAAGCGGGTAAAAAGCAAAGCCGGGAGCCGACATTCGTATTCGCATTCGAAGCCGTGTAAGACGTATTCGCGTACGAAAAGCCGGCATTCGCGCCGTGATACGCAGTACCGCCGAAAAGCACGCCCCTTTGTCCGGTATTGCTTACTACGTTCGTATAGAAGTAATCGGCGAAGTAAGTAGTAGAACTTGCGCCTACTGCTGTCGGCATATTTTCGCCGTACTCGCCAATCATCATAATTTTAACGTAACCTTCATTGCGGGGTAGCTCGCCGCGCTTCTCGTAATCGGTATAGTCGTTACTTTGAAACTTGGCCGGGTCGGTACATACGAAAAACTCACTAACGCCGCCCGCGTCCGCACTTTGAATATTGCACTTGCATCCGTCCGTCCAACTCCATACGTGCCCGAAAGGATTTTCCAAACCTCGGTAGCTGGGTACGCTAAGGGTTTGGCCGTCGGTTCCGTCGCTTTTCTTGTATGTGTAGTTTACTACGCCTGTCTTATTTCCCAACGGGTTGGTAACCCCGCAAGGAACCATAGGGTTATAACTGTTATAGCCGTCCCAATCGCTCATATTGGTAACGCCTTGGCTTAATCCGCCCTGCTTATATCCTTCGCTTGTAGGTTCCGCGTTATAGGCAAGTTGGCAATTAAAGTTAGCGTATTCGACGGCGTAAAGCCACCAGCAAGTTTTTTGTACTTCGTAAACGTCGCAATTCCAACCGGCCCCGTTCTTGCCGGCATTCCCCCGGTTCCGGGCATACTTCCGAAAGTTGGTAAGGCTGATAGATGTAGCCGGCATACCTAAAAGGCTTCTATATGTTCCGTCCCAACCGGCCGTATTGTTACCGCCACGGAAAGCCGTAGAAGTATTTACGACGCTTGCAAGTTTCGGCGTAGCCGATACGGTGCGGTCTACGGCCGCTTCGTAAGCCGAACGATAGGCAAGCTGCACCAAATGGAACCCCGGTAGCGCGTGTTCGGAAAGAAGGCACCGGAATTTAGTACCGTCTACTTCAAATTTGCGGTAGTGGGCTGGTATTTCTACCATTACTTGCCCGTCGGTGCCGTCAAGTTTGGCGGCGGCTCCCGTATCGCGCTTGGTGCTGTCGTTCGCGTGAAGGTAATAAGCTACCGTTCCGTTGTCGCGCAAGACACAACGGCGCATTTTACTTTGAATAGGCAGCGAAACGTGAAGTTCCGGGCGACCAATTCGGGTACAAGCCGAAGAAGCTACGTTAGAATCCCATTCTATACCGTAGTAGTAATCGTAGGGAAACGTCGGCTTCGTGTTTCCTACTCCAATCAATAAACCCATAGCCGTATAAGATTTAGTACCCCCAAACAAGGGTAGCGTTAATACTCGTTTGCTTAATCTCGCGGACTATTTCGGGGTTCCAACCTATTTCGAAGCGCGTAGCTACGAACTTGCCCGGCTCCATGCCCCAAAGGTTTACTTCAAGAACGACGGCGGTTTCTCCGTCGTTCTTAATGTTAAACGGCGTATCTTCCATTTTGAAGTTACCCGTACTTAGCCCTTCAATGGGGCCGATTGTTCCAATTTGGGCGGAAACCGTTTCGCCCCCTCTTGTTGTACTCATTTTGTCGAAATATTAAGTTACACAAAAATACCCCGTTGCGTATTATTATAATACGCTTGTTGGTAAAAAATTAAAAACTAACTTTCTGCCTTCGTAGAATAGCGAGTATGGTTTCGTAAAATCCAAGTTCCATAAATATTCACAAACTCCATTAACTCACCGGGAGATAATACCCCAACTTGGGTATAGGAAGATTTTGTACCCTTTACGACCGTACAGGGATATGATGATGAATTATATAACGCACAATTATACCCGTTATGGTCTTCGTTGGCCTCCATTAAAACCCCGAATTGTGCTCCGGCGGTCAAGGCCATGTAGCAATTTTCGGAAACTGCCAACACCGTAGTAAATTGCGAAGGCGGGCAGTTGGTTTTTGTATATATCGTTTTATACGACCCGCTCGTTTCAAAGTAATTGGAAACGCATCGTCCGTCCTTATATACTCGGAACTTGGCCCGGTTGCCCTCCATTGCAGAGGGCGTTTTCGCGGTAAAGTCGATTCCGGTATTGCGTTGATAGGTTTCGCCCGTTGTGGATAATGCGAAAATTTGCGCCCCTACGATATTCGTTACAGTTCCTACGACAGAGCCTTTATTGTCGAAACAATTATCCCCATTGCTCGGCGTCGCGCTTTGGGTGTAGATATGGGTATAGCTATTGCTTGTCCATCCGTAATACTCTACATTCCCTTGTTGCGCTCCTGCGAATATCAACGGATAATCGGATTCTCCGGTGGGATTATAACCGGCCATAGCAGCTGCTACATTCTGTTCCGTATCGCGTACACCTATAAATCCGGAAAGGGCTACACCGCCTTCTATTTCTGTTCTTGCATCCTTAAAAGCATCTCGCAAATATTCTATGTCGCTTTGTTCCAATTCAGCAACATCCTTTAATGTCCCGTCAGACGCACGAAATTTAATGTTCCCCCCAATCTCTCCGGCGTCTAAGTCGAAATAAGTTTGTCCGTCGCCACTTTGAATCCGCCCCGTAGCAAGGAAACGACCGTTAATTGTCGTTGCGCCATAAGTTAGGGCGATAAGACGCGCCGGCCGGTTCCCGTCGGTATCGGTTATCACGCTGCTAAGGCTCCCTATCAAGAAATAATAATATGTAGGGTCGCCGTCTACCGCTCGCTGTACTGTGTCGAAAACGATGTTTCCGGCCGTTCCTGTCTTTTGGCAACGGGCGTATATGTAATAGACCGTTCCGCTTACAAGGTTCGAAAAGGTGGCCGTATTTAGCTGCCAACTTTTTACGGTTTCCGCTATCGTATAGTGAACCAACGTACCGCCTACCACCTTTACCGTATTGGGATTCCCTTCGTAGTTCGGTTCAAAGCGGGTGTTCTGTAATACGAACTGCTGGGAACGTGCGCCGGTGGCTAACATGGTCGTTTCAATCGAAAGCGGCTTTATCTTCTCGCTGTAATAGTGTCCTTCGGGGTCGAAAACATTAGCTAATACTTCTTGGCTGGCTTTCCAATTGCGGCGGGCCTTCGACGGGTCGGCAAGGTCGTTTATCTCTATAACATTGTCGATTTTCTGCAAGTCTTCGATAACGCGGGTTATCGTCGTTTTGGTTACGCTGTCGCCCAAGGTTATATTATACTTGTATTCCCGCAGCAAATCGCGCGTAAAGGCCGTAATTCGTACCGATTTGTTTACGCCTATGTCTTCATCTTCCACTGGGATATAATCGCCGACGGCAAAAAGGTTTACTACGGTCAGTTCGCCGGCGAACTGACGTATAAAATTTTCGTCGATACTTAACCCGTACTGTACTTGCGGCTGGCTGTATTCGGTTATTGCCTTGTTGCCTTCCGCAAGGAGTTTGTTTTCCGCGTCGGTCTTGTAAGTGTCCGGCAAATTTATATCCGTGAAGAAATACTTATCGCCTACGCCGAACTGAAACGCCGCACTTGTTTCGCTGGGGAACTTCATGCCGTTTTCGTCCGTGAACGGTACTACCTGTATTTCCTTCGTCGCGTGGTCGTACTTGTGTATGTCAAATTCATAGCCGGCCAAGTTTCCGGTAGTGAACTTTACCTTTGCAGTAGCTCCGTCGATAAGCCACTTTGTATTACCCGCGCTATCCTTTTCGTTAAGGTCGAAGTTCATAGTAGCGTCCTTAAAAGCATAATACGCGCTTCCGGCGGCTGTTACTTCGCCGTAGCGTTCGGGTCTGATGTCGTCGAATATCTTTGTATTCTCCTTCAACCCGTAAGCCGCAATAGCGGCCGCGTCCTCGATGTAGGAAGCGTTTTTAGCTTTGCCCGGAAGACAAAGACGGGTATAACGGTATTTGTCCCCAAGGTTGCTACTACCGCCGTAGACGTATAGCCGGGTAACTACGTTCTTGGAATTGATGTTTTGGCGCGTTAATTCGTAAAGCCCGCCGGTACGTCCGTACCGGAAGGTATAGGGGAAGTTTACCCCGGCCGTTTTGATATTGAGCGTACGAACGCCGTTAGCTTGGGTAATCTCAAATTCGGTGCTGTACTGTTCGCAAAGGTCTTGCAACACTTCCAAACAATTCTTTTCCGTATAGGTAAGCGTTTTATACTCCGTATTGGCCGGATAAACGCCTAACACCCATTTACCCGGATATACGCGGGTAAGGTTCCCGATAAGAATACCTAAGAAGTCTTCTAAATCGCCCGTAAAGCTATCTAATACGGTATCGTCCGGTAACAAAAATTGCACGTCGATTAACTCGTACTGTACGCCTTCGAAAGTAAGGGTATATTCGAAATTCCGGTTTCCGGTCTTCTTAATGCCCGGAAGCTGGTTAAGGGTATAAGTCTTCCCGTAAACGTCTATTTGGTCGCCCAAGTGGAAGGTTAAGGGCGTGGCACTTTTTACGGTTATCGCCACCGTATCCGCCCCTAACAGCGTAATACTTTGTTCGGCCTTGGTAACTCCGGACTTACGCGCCCGCGAAGTCAATAGGGCCGTAGTCCCGTCCGGGTGTCTTACTATAATTTGTTCCATACGATAATACCGTTAGTAGTGAAACTTTCTATTTCTTCGATAACTCCGGCGACAATGGCGTAAAAAATTCCGTCGGTCGTGTATTCGTGACTCGCTGTTACGTCGGTTCCGTAAACGTCGTTCGTTTGGGTTCCGTCGCCCCAAAAGATAGTAACCGCCTTCTTGCTGGTTAGGGTAATCGTTAGCGTTTTCGTATCATTGCTTAAACGCTGGTGCCGTACGATACGCTTTACCGGGTCGGGTTCCTTCAATTTCAAGGTAAAGGTTCCTACCATAAGGTCGTCGTTCCAACGTTTGTTAATGGCTACCCCGTTCTCGTTATAGACTTCGTAAAGCAACGGTTTCGTAGGGTGTATATCTACCATAAGCCGCTGGGTGTTGGGCCGGTTGAATACGTCCAAGAAGTCGTTTAGCTTCGTAACAAAGTCTACCTTCCCGTTCGCTTTCATAAAGCAATTAAGGGCTATTTCGCGGGGTTGCAGTATCTTGTTTTCAAGGTCTACTATCTCCCCGTGATAATCCGGCCAATCAACGGAAACCGGGGTTTTCATTTTGGGACGGTCAAGAAGGCCGTTACTTTCGCTTACATAAATATCCCAAGCCTTAAAATCGGTTCCGTCTATACTGTAAGCCAATTGCGCCACCGTAGCAATACTTTCGGTAATTTCTTCCTGCGGCAAGGCGGTATTATATACCTTAACTTCGTCGATACAACCGTACCCGTTGGCGGTCGTATAGATGTCTTGCAGGATAGCGAAACCGGTAGGCTGGGCGGGTAGCGTAATGGTCTGCACCAATGCCGTATCAAGGTAAATGCGGATTGTTAGGCCCTCTTTGACGATAGCCCAATAGCCCCAAGTATCGGCCGCAAGGTTAAACCACGCTTCCGTATAACCTTCTATGGCTTCCCAGCGGGCAAAGAATCCGATACGCTTACCTGTAAAGCCGTCCGGGAAGGCTGAACGCTTCAACCAGGCAAGCAGGGTAAAGTTCCCGGTAAGGGGAATTACGTTTTTGTCTATATCGCAATGCCCGTTACCGTCGAACTTTATACAATTGCCTTGCTTTCCGCCGGTAAAATCTGCTTCTACTACCGTACCGTCCGCCCGTGTCTTGCTGTAATCGTAAGCAATGGTAGAACCGGCCGCTTCATCGAAGGGCATATTTAGGATAATGTTACTTTCGTCTGCCATATCAATACGTTTTAGTCGTTTTTCGAATAACTTTTATTATCGCGTTACCTTCGCCGTCGCCGGTGGTAGTCGTCAAGTTCCCGCCGTAGTGGTTTACGCAAATCTTCGCGTTATCCCGTGCTTCTACTTCTACGGTGGTATCGTCGAATACGTCTACCATTACGAAGGAATTACCGGTAGCAAGAACCTTTAACCGGCTTTGGTGCTTTGCGAATACCTGCCCTACGTTCCAACCGTCGTAAGTGGCGGTACCCTCGCAACGGCCAAGGGCTACTACGTGCCGGAAGTTTCCTGCCGTAATAGCTTGGTCGAGGAACACGCCGTAGGCTTCGCAAGTACCTACGAAGTGCTGGCGTATAAATTCGTTGCTGGGGTACTCGTTGCTTAGGCAAAAGTCGATACCTTCAAGGTACATTTTAATAAGTTCGTCTTTCCCTTTGGTATCTATAAGGCGGCCGTACCATTCTTCGCAAATGCCTTTCTTTTTGGCGTCGCGGGCCAATCGTTTATTTACTTCCATATCGCTACATTGTTATTCCTTGCGCCCGTAACGGGTCGGACGCGCTTCCCGAAGTATTCTTTTCTATCTGTTCAAGGTGCCGGTTCGATACGCTTAATTTGCCGTCGATGTTGGCAAGGTGTATAAGCTGCTGGCGCAAGATTTCTATTTCCTGCACTTGGTTTACACGTACGGCGTTCGTTTGTCCGGCCAATAAATCTATACTTTCTTGGCTGGCTCCCTTAATTGCACCGGATAGGCTCGTAGTAGGGTCGCCGTTATCGTCCAAGTCCTTAAACAAATCTTCGTACAACTTCAAGGCTTCGGCGTACCCTTGGGCTATTGATTTTACTCTATCCTTAAACCGTTGCTGTTCTTCCGGGGTCAAGCCGTCGAAGGAACCGCCGCCTTCATCGTTAAAACCCATATCGCGCTGCAACTGCTTTACGGCATTTTGTAGCTGCTGTTCGAGGAATTGTTTTTTTAAGGCGTTCTTTACGGCATTACCTAATACCTGGTTCGTAACCTTTTCAATCGCGCTTTTTACTTTGTCGCTGTTGAAGCCGTCGGAGTAGGCTTCGGCTATCGCGTCGGACAATTGCGTAGCCAAGTCCTTTGCCGAAGTCTGCGTTACGCTTTCCGTAATTTCGGCTATGGTGTCTTCGATTTGGCGGCCTAATTCTTCGTACTGCTCCTTATATTGGTTTACCTTACCACTATCGGTTTTTTTCTTGCTTTCTTCCGCTTCCCACATAGCCCGCAAGTGCGCGCGTTGTTCGCGCATATTGTTAATAAGGGCCTTTTGGTTATCGTAAACCGATTCGCCTAACGCCTTATCTACGGCGTGTTCAAGTGCTTTGTAGGCGCGTTCCAATTCTTCGACGGCAGCAGCGTGTTTCTTAATGGCTCGTTCGGCCTTACGGTCGCGGGAGTTGAACAGGTCAAAGACGGAAGTTAGCATACCTACGGCTCCCTGTATCATTTGGGCCGGGTTCATAGTTGCGTACCCCTGTGCCATTTGCCCTATTCCGTCCACAATTCCGCCTACGTCCCCTAAAATAGCTTGGGTTTCGTCGTCCATAGAACCTCCCATTTTCTCAATAGCACCCGTAACCGCGTCGAACGAACCTTTTACCAAATCGGCCGTAGCCCCTACGCCTTTGAATACTTCGGATAGGTTCGCTTTACTTGCGTCCTTCTTATAGTCCTTCAAAGCCGTAGAAAGGGCCTTAAACGGGTTGCGGGTCTGTATTTCGTCCTTGGCTTCCCGCAACTTGCTTAAAACTACGTCTAAGTCTTGCGGGTTAAGTTCTACGCCTAATTGGGCCTTTTGCGCTTCGATTTTATCTATAAGGGCCTGTATTTGCGCCGTAGTAAGGTCGTCGAGGTTCCCGAAAAGTTGCTCCCAAGCCCCGGAATCGGTCAATTCCTGCAACGCTGCGGACGAAAGGGCCTTATTCTTGGCTTCCTGCAATTTCGCTACTAATTCTTCGTTATTCTGCTGGGTTGCCAATGCTATTTTTTCGTCGTATTGCGCGGAAATATCGGCGCATTTTTGCTGATATGTTTTGTATTCCTCTACCAATGCGTCGTAGTCTTCGTTCCCCGAACTTTTTGCGTATTTTTTGCGCTCTTTCTCCAAATTCGCCAAGGCTTCCAAGGCTATACGGCGTTCGTCGTCCGTCTTGGCCTTCGCCAATTGCTCGTTAAGAAGGCGGCTATTTTCGGCGTAGTTGGCTTCAAAGGTTATCTTCTTACCCAAATAGTCCGCATATTCGGATAATAGGGCTTTTGTCCGGTCTTTGGCCTTTTGCTCTACGTCTTCCTGCTGCTTCTTAATAATGTCGCTTTTACCTTTGTCAAGGTCGGAACCGTCCCCGGTCAAAGCCTTACGCTTTTCTTCCAAGATATTAACCATTTCCAAAATGGAACGTGCCCCGGAAAGTTGTTCTTTAAGCTCCTTTTCGAATCCGGCTAAAACGGTTTCCTTCGTTTCGTTGGCTATGGCGTTATTTAGCTTCTGCAATTCTTCGGCTTGTGTCTTTGTGGCCGTTCCGCTTCCGATAGCCTTAATAAGCTGGTCGCGCTGCTTCTGTAAATAATCCAAATAGCTACTTCCTTCTTTCAGCAACCCGGCGAACTCGGCTTTTGCGGCATTGCGTACTACTTCGTCTTTGGAATTTACCCAATTGTAATACTCCGTATATTTCTTTTTCCGGGCTTCCAATTGTTCCGTAAACGGGTCTTTTTGCGTAGTCTTAGAAGACGTGCCGGATAAATCCATTTTTTTAAGTAACGCTTCCTGTTCTTTGATTTTCGCCAATAACTCGGCCCGCTCCTTATCGGTGGTAGCTTCCTTATACTTTGCACGCAACTTTGAAATAGTCTTTTCCAGAGCTTCTATACTGCCTTCCGCCACTTTATCCGCACCGCCCCCGATAGAATCCAAAATTTCGCGTTCTTTTGCGGTAAATTCTACTTGCTGGTTTATCAAGGCGTTATATTCCCGTTCCGCTTTCGCTACGGCATCTTCGGCCTTTTTCCAATCGCGGGATTTTTCAATTATAACGCCTTTACGCTCTACGCCGTAACCGTCCTTATATGTTCCCTTCTTCGATACATACGCTTTCGGAGTAGCTTCTAATTCCTGCTGGGCTTTTAATACTTCCTTGTATTTCTCTACGGCCAATTCCTGTACGGCTAACGCTTTGGCCCGTTCTAAGCAGGCTTCTATAAACTTCGACTTATTAGCTACTAACAAGTCTTCCGCTTCTTTAACCGTCTTAATGGAAAATCCCAAGTCCTCGAAGCGGTCTTTATTGTCTTCGATAAACTTGTTTTTAGCGGCCATATCGTTACCCAGCCGGTTCCATGCGGTGGAAAGCTCGGTAATTGCTGTAACCGGTTCGGCGGCAGCTTCTACCACTTTGTTATTAAATTCTTCTTGCGCCTTCTTTGCTTCCCGATTCTTGGATATGAATTTGGAAATTAAGGCTATCGCAGCGGTAATCGCTACTGAAAGGCCAAGGGTTAAGGTCGCCATTAACGCCTTTGCCGCTACGTTGGAAATACCCAAAGCCGTAGCAAACTTCGTTTCCGCTACGGTAAGTAATTCTTTCGCCTTGCGAACTAATACAAGCTGGGTATATGAATCCTTGTTTAAGGTTTTGGCTACCTGCTGTAAGCCTATGGTTATAGCCATAAGGGACTGAACTTTAACCATAATCTTTTGCAAGTTTTCATTTTCCCCGGCAAACAGTCCTACCGCACCCTGCGCGGCCGAAAAAGCCCCGCTTATACCGCCCATTACCTCTAATACGGTATTCATATTTTGGTAGTCGTCGGACATAATTTTAGCCTGCGTATTTGCGTCGGCCATAGCGTCCGCCAAACGGCCTAATTCCGCCTGCATAGCCCGGTATTCGTCCGTATTACGCTTCCCGTTCTGTTCCATTTCCGCAAGTGAATTTTTAAGGTTCATAACTTGCGTTCGTAACATGCCTTTCGCCTTCGCGTTTTGCTCTACCTTGGCCTTATTCTCGTTTAAGGTTTGTTCTTCTTTCTGTAAAGCGTCCGCCGTGTTCGCCACTTCCTGCAAAAGTGCTTTCCGCTGGGCTATTTCGTCTTTTATAGCCTGTTGTTTGGCCGTTAATGCCCTATATTCTTCGTCCCCCTTGGCGGTGCCTTTCATAAAGGCGGCCCCGGCCGCTTCGCCCAAGCGGGCGTACTCTTTTTCAAGGTCGGCGATTGCGTTACTATGGATTGCGGCCATAGTGTCTATATCCTTAAACGCCGCTTCAATTTGTGCGGCGGCTTCTCTGTACGCGGCTTCCATACGGTCGCCGCCTTCTACGGTTGCGTCCGTGAAACCCTGTACGCGCCTTTTGGTTTCGGCCAATGCGCTATTTATTTGCCCGTTATTCGCAATTATATCGAACTCCAAGGCACCGCCTTTTATATTCATCGGATAATGCTATTTATTTGTTGTAAAATACTTTCGGCGTTCTCGCTGGTTATCTTGGTTGTCGTGTTGCCCGCTGTATTGCCGTCTTCGTCGTCGGCCATGCGCGGCGCGTCGATTAACAACCGTTGAACAACGGCCCAAGCTACGCCGTGATGTAAGTAATCCCAAGTCCAGCCAAGGTGGGCGCAAATCGAACCCCGGCGGCCGTAAGGACTATTAAGCCCTATTACTCTATGCGCTCCGTCCTCGGTTGGGTCGTTCTTGCGCCGCTCATCAAGCGCATAGAGTTTATAAAATCCCCTAAGTTGCTTACGCTGGTTACGGCTTCGGAAAGTCCTACCAATTTGGAAGGTTTAATAGTGTGGAAGAAAAGGGCCGTAAGCCGGTCTAACTCCTTATCGTCGTTGTATTTTTTTACCCTTCCACCCGCGCAAACTTCGGTAACGTGGTAATCTTCGCCCAATACGGCAATAGCGATTATTCGGGCCATACGTGCGGCGTTATCTTTGGCTATGCGCTTCGCTTCCGCCAAGGTTTCCGTTCCGCCGGCTGTAAGCCGTTTTTCGTCTAAGCCCATTTCTACCCATATCGCGCTAAGTCTGTCAAGAACCGAAAGCGTAGGTTCCTGTATTTCGAAGTCTTCCTTTACCGTAATTACTTCGGGACGTTGGAAGAATCCTTTAACGCCTTTTTTATGCCGGCGGATTTTATGCGTAACGCTGAACTTTATACCTTGCTTTACCAAAAGGTTAAGTTCTTCGCGCTCTAACTCTAAATCCGTTTTTTCTCTTATCGTATCGTCGTTCATATCGTCGTTAAATCAAGAAAGCCCCCGAAACTTTCATTTGGGGGCTTTCGGGTTAAAGTAAGGCTTTCCCCGCGTTATGCCTGCACGTCTGCGGCGGTCATAAGCGTAGCGGTTATTTTCTTAGTTCCCGTTTTGGTCGGCTGCAATACGGTACCGGCAACCTCGATAAGAAGAATACCGCTTTTACTGAAAGTTGCGTTAATCTTACTTACGAGTTTCATGCGCGGAATCTCGAATTTAAGGCCCTGTTCCGGGGTAATGCGTACCGACTTTTCGACTACGGGGATTTTATCCGGAGCTTCCCATTTATCCGGCGTTGAACCCGTGCCGGGGGTACCTACGCCGCCCAAAAGGTCGGCAAGAACCGTAACCGAAGGGTTCATAATCGAAAAGTTGAAGTTCGTTTTTCCGCCCCGGCTAATGCTTATTACGGGGTCGTCCACTTCTTCGGCGTAGTGGTCGGTTGTTTCCGGGTCTTCCTGCGTCATCGTGCAGGTGTCTTGATAAGTGTAACCCAACACTTCCAAGGTTTCGCCCATACCGCCGTCCTCGGCAATTGCTCCTACCTCAATCTTGGAAAGACCGATAGTATAAGTTTTCTTTGCTGCCATTGTCGTAAATTTTAATTAGTTCGTTGTATATTCCATTCTACCCGCAAGTTGTTGTAATGCTCGTTAATGCCCGGTTCTTTAATTATGGCTTCCGTAGAAACCCGAATAGTCAGCCCGGTAATGTTCGCCGATTTTAGAACCGATAGAACAATAGCCGTTAGTTCGCGTATTCGCTCCCTATGCGCCTTAAATTGTTCGGTTCGGCCTATCCTTTCCTTTTTGTCGGGGACGTGGATATTTACGTTTGAAGTTCCGGTTTGCGGTACTTCGTGGTTTAGGAATAGGTTGTTAATTACTACGTCTTCCTTCCCGGAATTATCCGGCCGTTCTCCCTGCACGAATATTCCGCCGCTAAGGGCCGCTTTCAATTCGGCCGAAGCGTTCAGAATCTCAAAAAGAATATCATCGGTTTCTATACTCTGCATACCTCTTTGTGTTAAATCCATAACCGGCAATGAAGCCGGCCGAGGTCGAACTTTTCGCAAGTTCCGGTTACTACAACTAAGCCCGTTGCTTTGGCTGCTTCTACAAACTCGGTATTCGAAAGCTGGCTAACGTCTACCTTCTCCCGCGTTACAATTACCTGCGTGCCTTCGGGAATTTTGGCCGTACCTTTCGGTAGCTGGATAAGCGAAGCGAATACGCGGGTTTCTCCGTCGGCGGTCTGAATTGTCGAACCTTTACCGTTGGTTTCTTCCCGGCAAACTGCTTTTAACTCCCATGCGGCGGCGGGCGTTTCCCAAGAACCGTTAGGTAATTGGACGCTTTCGCCGTCGTGCTGCAAGGCGTACAAGTATTGCGGGTATTGGTAGGAAGTCGTTACCATACGTTGCTTTTGTTCCGAATTTTGGGCTTGCCGGCCGGCGTAATGCCTAATTCCGTGCAAGTCGCGTTATACCAAAGTTTGATAGCGTCCCAATTCCAACTAATGGAATACCCGCCTTCTCCGATATTGGCAAGGGGGATAAGCGTTGTAAACTCTCGGCAAATGGCCGTTTTAGCCTTCCGCACGTCTACCGGTGCGTCCGGGTCGGGGATTAGTCCGCTTTGGTTGCAAAGTATCAAATCCACGTCGTCCGCCGATAGCTGGAATTTGCCGACCGTCTTAGTAATCCATTCTTTGTAAGTCATCGGGTAAGGGTATTAGGATAGGGGCGACCGTTGCCGGCCGTCCCTTTCCGGTTAGTGTGTCCAGGTGCTGTTAGAAGTGTCCATAAGGAAGGAACGGCCCGAAGAAAGCCAAGCCGGGAAAGCGTTTGCAATTCCTACGGTAACTTCTTCGATAGGCTCCTCGGTGGAATACTTTTTTACGCAGGTGTGGCCGTTCATAACCTTGATGGCTACGGAGCCTTTAAGGTTCATATCGGCCGGTTTCTTCCAATAGGTCGAACCGAGTACCTTGCTTTCGCTGAACATTACCACGTCGTCGGCAAACGGGTTGCCGGTAATGCGGCTACCGTCGTCCTTCTCGATAGTAATATCTTGGTCGATAATTACGACCTGCAAGCCGCGCAAGTACGCCAAACCCTTCATAGCGGCGTTTACCTGTTCCAAACTCGGCGTTTGCGCTACGCCCAAAGCGTTAGCCGCGAACGAAGCGCAAAGTTTCGTTACTTCCTCGGTCTGAACCATAAGCGCGAAGGTGTCAAGGTTCATAAAGGCGTACTTCAAGCTAATACCCTTCTTCTTGGCCTTAGCTACGACAGCCTTAAAGTCCTTGCTAAACGGCTTCGCGCTGTTGGTGCCCCAAGCGGCCGAACCGGTCTGAAAGCCTACCTTCTGCGTTGCGTCGATTTGGTAATCTACGTCGTATTCGGAAATTACGCTGTTGTTGTTATCGTTGGTAAGCGTAACTTTACCCAACGAAATAGACTGCAACGCAATCCATTCCAAACGGGCCGCTACACCGTCCCAGCAGTACTTCGTATCTTCGGCCCACGCTTCAACCAACGCCCGAAGGTCGGGGTTCGCCGAAGTCATAGCTACCATAATGTCGTATTCGTTCAGCTCGTTTTCGTCCTTGGTGCGCTTAATAGCTACCTTGGGAATATCGCCCTGAATACGCGCGATAGCTTCGCGGGTCTTCTTGTTGATACTTGCGCCGCGAGCTACGAGGTCGCCGGCAATCTTTAACCCTACCTGTGCTTCAAGGGCTTTCCACGTAAGTGTGTAGTTCTCCTTCAAAGGGAACAAGGTAGGATAGTAGTACGGTTTAAGGTCGTAGGTATTAACTACGGCCTGCATATCCTTTTCGGTAATGCCAACCATTAAACTCTTTTGCATAGTTCTGTCCGATTAAAGATTAAATGAATACCATACCGGAAAGTTTGGCTTTTACTGCGGAGCCTACGGGCGGGATGTTGCTTTCCCGGATTTGCCCGATAGTCCAAGCGTTTACGATATGGTTGCTAAGTTCTTCCACGTCGTAGCTTTCGCCTACAAGGGCTACCGGTTCGTATTTGAAGGCTGAACCCGAAGCCCCGGCCTTGGCTGCATGATAAATAGCGTCGCCGACTTTTGCGGCCTTTCCGAGGGTGGTGCCTACCGTAAGGTCGTCGCTGGTTGCGTCGCCGGCGTTGGTGGCAATCCCCGTAATAGCGTATGCCTTCGAATCGGTCGCAAGCATAACTACGTCGCCTACTTTGAAGTTGTGGCCCTTCTTCACGGTATAGACCGCTGCCGTGTCCGTTGCATCGGCCGAAAGAACGGCTACTTTGACTACGTGGTAAAGCCCGTTTTCATCCTTACCCACCGGCGTACCTTCATGCAGCACTTTCTGCGTAAGGTCGGCGGCGGAAACGGTAATACCGTTCGGAATGTCCGCGAGCTTGTGGGTAAACGCGCGAACTACACGCTTATCCTTTTTCCTGTCGATTTTAAGCATTTCGAAAGTTTTTTAGTGTTAAACCTCTTTGCCGCCCAAGCCTTTATTTTCGGCTTCTGCGGCCTTTGCCTGTATGTAGCTTTCTACGCCCGCGCTTACTCCGTCCTTGTTGGGGGAACCAAGTACCGGTTTTTCGTGAAGGCTTAGGCCCCGGTCTGCCAACTCTTGGCCGAAGGCTGCTACGTCGTTCTTGGTTTCGGTCAGATACTCGTTAAAGGCGTTTTCGTCGGCAAAGCCGCCAAGTTTGGCTACTCTGTCGAAATCTTTAAGAACCTTTGCTTTATAGGCTTCGGGTACGTCGGCAAGCTCTTTAACAAGCGTTTCCCGGCGGTTGGCGGTTACGGCCGCGCTTTGAAGGCTCGTTACTTCGGACTGCAAGCCCTTAGTAGCTTCCTTTACGGCGTTCGTAATCATTGCTTGCACGGTTGCAGCGTCCAAGGTTCCGGCCGGTGCGGGTGGGGTACCGCCTTCTTCCGGTTTCTTTTCTACAAAGTCGTACTTCTTACGCAGGTTGTCCTCGCGCGTTTTGTTCGCTTTGTCTATTTCCGCGTCCGCGTCTTTGCGCCAATCCGCTACAAACTTCGCTACGGCTTCGGCGGTAAGTTTACCTACGATACCGGTAGCTTCTTCCTTGGTATTAACCTGCATGGCGATAACTCGCGCAAGCTGGTTAAGCCCGTCTTTTCGCACGCCCGGAAACTGTGTTTCAAGTAGTGCTACAATTTCGTTTAGTTCCATTTTGATTTTTGTGATTTAATTAAACCTGCAACAAAGAAACGTATTATAGTAATACGAATATTTGTATAGCGTTGCAAGTTCTCTACACTCGTTTCAACAATTCAACCGTATGGGCCTATAAGGGGCTGGGGTGGTCTTTGGTTGCCTCGATAGTTGAAAAGATAATTTCACGAACAAATAGCAATGCAGTACGAAAGATAGCAAAAGAAGGCGATTTTAGGCCGTTTTATTATCCAAACAAGGAAATATACCAGCCAACCGCATAAAGTCGAACAGCGGGCACGAAAAAGGGCAAAAATGGGTATTCTTGCTTCGTCCGTTATCCGGCCCCTCTCGAAAAAGTGGAAAACGGGAATTTTGTTACCGCCGTATTGCTATCATCATTCCGCCGGTTGAACTATCAACATAGCGGCGGTTACTATCATCATTCCGGTAATGTTGGTAGTTAATGTTGCAAGCTATTCCGAAATGTTGGTAGTAGCTTCCGGGGTATGTTCGTAAAGAAAGGTTCCCCCCATACCCCCCTATAAAGAAATATTCTTTTTCTTTATATTTATCCAGTGCCCCTAAGAAGGGGCACGCTTGGGGCTGGCAAGCCCCTCGCTTGTGTGCGCGTTATTTATTGATATATAGTTATTTATTGATTTTGTAAAAATGAAAATTGCGCCGAATGTTCCGCGCGAAATTGTGGGGCTGCCTTGGTGCTTGTTTGGGGCTGGGCTGTGGCTTGTTCTCAAAAAATGAGAAATTGCAAATAATTATATATCAATATATTAAACGCTGAAACAATCGTAACTATCTGATTCCGAAGTACCATAGCCCCAAGCCTGCCGCCGGGCTGGTGCTGGTCTGCTCCTGCGTAGGGGCTGGGTTGCCCCTGCCTTGCTCTTTGCGCGATTTTATGCCGTAAAATAGTGTTGTTTAGTGTTTTTGCAGTATATTTGCAACGTTTCCTGGGAGAAATCCGGGAACATGTACGGAAGCGTATAGGTATCTAAGTTTGAAAATCGCCAATTAACGAACCATAGATAAGCCTATTAACGCTCGCTGGCTGTATATCCATTTCCGATATATCGCTAAGCGTGGGTTATGGTTTATTCTATGGTGGGCGTTTGGCGATGCCTCAAACTTGTAAACCGATAAGGCCCACGCTTTCTGCGTTTAGTAATTGCCTGTTCGGGTTCTTGGGGCGCAAATGTAATTTTATGAAACATTTTTTTCTTTCCCTGCTGGGCCTGTTTTTGTTTGTAGGTACTGCAAACGCCCAATTCAAATTAACAAGTTCGGGGTTTGTGTCTACGGAAGATGAAGCGAAAAACTACACCGTAATTGAAGTACCCAACACCTCAAAAAATGAACTTTTCAAAAGGGCTAAAATGTATTTGAACGGCCTATATAACAATCCCAAGTTTGTAACTTCGGAAGTTGATAACGAGCAAATAGTAATAGACGCTTTGGACGCAGAAGAATTACGCATAATTTTCGTTATGAACGGGCCTAACCTTTGGCAATATAGCTATAAATACACTTTTGAATTTAAGGACAATAAAGTACGTTTTATTCCTGTATTTAAGTGCCTTGCAAATATCCAAAATAACGACGAAATAGGGCTTATCGGTGTTAATGTAATGGGAAATTGCTCCGGCATATTTAACAAAAAAGGGAAATGCTTAAAAGATAAGGCAAAAGAAGCCGTAGAAACAAGTACAAACGATTATTTTGCCGCGTTTGTAAATGCCATTAAAAACAATACGCAGCAACCGACCGAAGATTGGTAATAATAAATCATATAGCTATGTTCTGTAAGAAGTGCGGCGTAGAAATTGCCGAAGACGTTGTTTTTTGCCCCAAGTGCGGACAAAAGCAAGTAGAAGAATCGCCCGAAATGGCCAAAGAAGGGGGCGAAAATAAGGAACTTACCACACAAGACGCGGTTAGCGGCGGTTTAGGTATAATCCAAATTATCGTAGCTATTGCCTTGGTCGTGGTGGGATTTTCGGCCCTGCTATCCACGTGTAGCTGATATTATAAGCCCCTTTTTTCGGGGCTTGTTTTTTTGCTATTGCCGTATTATTATAATACGAAATCGGTATTTTTTGCTATTTTCGCCCCGCCTAAGAACAACTATTTTTGCGAAACGCTTGCACAAGCAAAAAGTAAAGTGTACTTTTGTAGTGCGTTACATTTTAGTCGGCGTGCGGAAGCTCGCCAAGTTGTGCGGGCGTTTTTTATGCTTGCTTATTTGCTCCCGACATTTATGTCGTTAGCAAAATACATACGGCTTCGTACCCCCGTGTAGCTGGTTAATGCCACTACTGCCGACTAAGGTGTAACGCAACGGGAAAGGCGAGGCCGTTTTTCTTTCGCCTGTTATCCATTAAATGCGTACAACAATGGAAACAACGATTAACCCGAATGCTGGAAGCGTTCAAATCTTCAAAAATCCCGCTTTCGGGCAAATGCGGGTACAATCCAACGGAAAGGGCGAAGCCCTGTTTTGCCTTGCTGATGTATGCGCGGCATTATCTCTAACCAATCCAAGGGTAGTAAAAACAAGGCTAAACCAAAAGGGAGTAAGTAGTGTTTACACCCTTACGGAAGGCGGTAGGCAAAACCTTACCTTCATCGACGAACCTAACCTATACCGTTGTATCTTCCAAAGTCGGAAGAAAGAAGCGGAAGCGTTCCAAGATTGGGTAGTGGAAGAAGTCCTACCGACCATTCGGAAGACGGGCGGGTATTCGGTTCAGGGCAAGCCAACGCAAAAAACGCCGGTAAAGAAGTTGCGGCAAGCTGCCGACGTTTACCCTATAATTCCTTTTTCTTCCCCTATACTTGGCGAAATACGCACACGAAATTACAACGGAACTATTTTATTCTGCTATATCGACGTTTGGAAGGCGTTAGGTTTTAGCTGCGGCACTTTGTTGAAACGGTATTTAGACGGGGCAAGGTTCCGTTATTTGGAAACCCCAACGAACCAAGGAATACAAATAGCTGGGTATATTGATGAAGAAAACCTTTCGCGTTGTATATTCCGGTGTAAGGATAGGAATTTGGCCGCTTCTATGGAAAATTTGGTAGAAACCCAAATTTTACCCTATTACGAAGGTGGGAACGTGGCAATAGACGAACCCGCAAAACCGAAACTAATTGTAAAAACAAAACTTTGCCCGGAACTTGCGGAAATTATAGGGGAAGTATTCGTAGTTATAGAAAAGTTTAACGATTACAAATTAGCGGCAGGCTTAACGTCCGAAGAATTTTTACCTATTCACGTTGCCGAACAATCGCTTTTTCAATTGAAAGAAGCACTTAAAACGATGTACGACCACGCATATATACAAGACTTGGAACGTACTTTGTAGGTTGAAATAAAAAAACTACTTTTGCAAAAAGAACGGGGTTTGATGGTCGCAAAGTGGTAGCGGGGTCTTCCTCAAAGGATGACATATTGCAGGGTCGTCGCCTGCCTTGCTCCGTTCTTTACAAAAATAGGGAAGTTTTGCACTTCCCTATTTTATTTTCCGGTAATATGAATGTGTCATTTGTTCTTCGTTTACTATTCCCCAAGACTTAGCGACGTTGGCCGTTACGCCTTTGTACTTATAATTGGGGTGTACTACGACCTTTATAACCTTGCCTTTCTCGTAAGGGTGGGTATAGACGTAAACCAATTCCTTAGAATTTAGGTCTTCGTAAATATGGGTCGGCGCATTTATGGCGGTTTCTATTTCTCCGTATCGGGTAACTGCTACGGTGGCCCCTTTGCCTTCTTTGGGGTGACCGATGTACTTTAATACTGTCCGGTCAAGAACTATAATAGTTTCCGTTTCCAAACCGTGGCCTTTCTTTGCCATATCTTCGCGTACGATGTCGTCTATCCGTCCGATTTGCTTTACCTGGCCTATGCTGCGCCCGGTCTTAAATATAGTGTCGGCAAACTGTTGTAAGGTTCCGGCAAATAAGGATAATACTTTCTGCTGCTGGGAAAGTGCTATTACGCCTTTGTTGTTGTCTATAAATGTCGGGGCCGTTTTTCTCTTGGTCTTGTTGCTTTTCTGTATTTTACGATTAAAACTTCAATTACTCAAAAGAACAAGTTTATTTATTTAATTTTTATCTGCATTTGTTTGTATAGTTCTTTAGTTCTTTTACAGAGCATTTTAGGAGAACGAGCTGATTTGTTGTCGAATAGATTTACTCAA
>OHTA01000567.1_pt1 | contig 24166 bp, 20 predicted proteins | sample 1578851 | NCBI WGS metagenome assembly OHTA01 (sample SAMEA3879578, study PRJEB24766) | human gut metagenome | biome: human-associated habitat; feature: feces | place: USA | collected 1985/1987 | reverse complement strand
CACGTACTCCCGCCGGAGCGCATAGCGAAGTGGCTTAGATACTGTAGAAATTATGCCCACAAGACGCAGAAACGCCCCTGCATGGACGCAGGGGCGAGGAGAACCGCGCCACGGACGGCGCGTTTCGACGGTTTCGTCAAGCATAGAAACCCATCAAGCATAATTTCGTACAGTATCTTAGCCACGCAGCGTAGCGACGACGGGAGTACGTGTGCGCCAGTGGTACCCGGGGCTTGCGTTCCGTACTATTATATAAACGTCCTAAATAAGGTTTTTAATGCCTTCTGTTAAACGCTTTGCAACTCTCACATTGTTCATAGTGTAAAGATGAATTCCCTCCACATCATTAGCTAAAAGCTCAATTATCTGACTCTCGCAGTAAGACATTCCGGCATCAAAAAGTGCCGCCTTGTTGTCTCCGTATCTGTGCACAATCTTCTGGAACTTCTCCGGGAACTTTGCTCCGCACATTGTGACCATTCTCTGAATCTGAGCCGCATTGATACAAGGCATGATGCCCGGGATAACCGGCACATTGATACCTGCAAGCCTGCAGTCCTCCGCAAAATTGAAGAAGGTATTATTGTCAAAGAAGAGCTGCGATAAAAGAAGCTCTGCACCGGCATCAACCTTTTTCTTAAGATTCTTAATATCATCTACCTTATCAGCTGCCTCCGGATGGATGTCCGGATAGCACGCACCTGCGATACAGAACTGATCACCTGTGGTGTCCTTTATGTACTTAATAAGGTCGCTTGCATGGAGAAAATCCTCCTTTGCAGGCACGTTCGGATTTCTATCTCCTCTTAAAGCGAGGATATTCTCAATGCCCTCATATGAAAGCTGTCTCGTGAACTCATCTATCTCAGCCTTGTTATAGCACAGACATGTAAGGTGTACGACCGGCTCCACATTGTACTGGTTCTTGATTTTCCTCGCAATCTCGATAGTCTTGTTATTGTTTGAGCTGCCGCCTGCGCCAAATGTCACGCTGATGTACTCAGGATGACAATCACAGAGTATCTCAAGCATCTCATCTATATTTTTGAAGTCTTCCTCCTTCTTTGGTGGAAATATCTCAAAGGAGAGCGACTGTGGTTTGTTTGTATGTATCTGTGTAATCTTCATGTTATCCTCCGGTATATATGGTTATTCAATAATTTTTAATTTTTATATTCCATATATTACTGTAGTTTTTTGTCATTGTAAAATATATTTTTCTTTTAGTTTGTCATAAATAAAATCTATATCAAAACTTGCTGAGCATTTGATTTTTTTAGATGAGGTGATATAATGGGCGAAGCAAATCAAAAAGAGGTTTCACAATGAAAAAAATAGATTTTGATAACGATTCGATAAAGAAAAATATATTGCAGGCTGCTCTGCCCATGCTGGCAGCCCAGATTCTAAGCCTATTGTACAATATAGTAGACCGCATATACATTGCCCGCATACCGGATATGGGAACCACTGCACTCGGTGCTGTGGGGCTTTGCTTTCCTATTATAATGCTGACAATCGCTTTCTCCAATCTCTTTGGAAGCGGTGGCGCTCCGCTTTTTTCAATAAAAAGAGGCATGAGTGATGACAGAGCCGCCAATACTATAATGAATACGAGCTTTACAATGGTCTGCACATTCGCAGTCGTTTTTACAGCTTTGTGCATGATTTTTGCAAAGCCCCTTTTAATCGTGTTTGGCGCATCTGAAAATGCTCTCAAATACGCTCTGCCATACCTGCTCATTTATTTGATAGGAACACTCCCATCCATGATTTCAACCGGCATGAATCCCTTTATCAACGCTCAAGGCTACTCCACTACCGGCATGCTGTCTGTGGCAATCGGAGCCGTTGCCAATCTGGTTTTAGACCCTCTTTTTATATTTGGATTTAATTTTGGCATCAAAGGAGCAGCTATTGCTACGGTCATCTCACAAATACTGTCTGCTCTCTATGTGCTTCACTTTCTTAGGAAAAAGGCTGAGCTTAAGGTGCGCCTTATGACACCCTCTGAATTTGGTGAAAATACACGCTATGCAAAGGATATCATAAGCCTTGGAACCTCAGGCTGTGTCATGCAGCTCACCAACAGTCTGGTATCTATATGCTGCAACAATGTGCTTTCAGTGACCGGTGGCGATTTGTACATATCGGTAATGACCATCGTATCAAGCATCAGGCAGATGGTCGAGACTCCAATTTATGCAATTGTGGAGGGTTCATCTCCTGTTTTAAGCTACAACTATGGCGCCAAAAGGCCGTCCCGGGTGAGAAAATCTATTTTCACTATGGGACTGCTCGTGCTTATATATACAGCTGTCATGTGGAGTGTAATCATACTTGTTCCTCATGCCCTGATTGCCATTTTCAGTTCCGATGCCACCCTTATGGATGATGCGGTGAAGGCTTTAAATATCTACTTTGCGGCATTCATATTTATGGATCTGCAGTACGTCGGACAGACTACCTTTAAATCACTTAACAAAAAGAAGCGGGCTATATTTTTCTCCCTGCTTCGCAAGGTGTTCATCGTTGTACCACTGACATATATTCTGCCTTACTCCTTTGGTATGGGAACCGACGGTGTGTTTATGGCAGAGCCTGTATCAAACGTGATTGGCGGAAGCATCTGCTTTGTAACCATGCTTGGCACTGTGCTACCTGAGCTTCGCAGAATGGAGCAGTAATTACAGCATCTCATCAATGCAGATGCCGTAGCCTCCGGTCGGATCATCGACAAACACATGGGTGACTGCTCCTATTATTTTACCATCCTGTATGATAGGGCTTCCGGATGTGCCCTGCACTATGCCACCGGAGAGCTCTATCAGCCTGTCGTCTGTCACCTTAAGCTCCATTCCCTTGTTTGTATCTGTCGCTTTTTTGTCCACATTTGTTATTTCCAGATTATATTTTTCCAGTTTTCCCGATATTTCCGATATCATCTGTGCACTGCCTGTGTGTATCTCATCCTTGCCGGCAACCGGATAATACGTATCCTCTGCGGCATATTCCGACAATTCATCGCTGTCAAGCTGTCCGTAAATTCCCAGATTACTATTGCAATCAAGTGTGCCTATATGGCTTTTTTTGCCAAAATATACCACTCCGCCTATCTCGCCCGGCGCGCCGGATTTTCCCTTTTTGATTTTGGTAAGCTTCATACTGTACAAATCACCACTGTTTGCATACAAGAGATTGCCGCTTTGCGTTCCATCTCCTATTCCATGCCCCAGCGCTCCAAAACGGCCGTCCTTTGTATAATAAGTGATAGTACCGATTCCTGCCAGATCGTCCTTCACCCATATTCCCATATAGTATCTGCCATCATCCATCCTCACAGGCGTGATATCCGCTGACATTTCTTCACCGCCTCTAAGAAATTTAATGTTTACGGTACTTTTATCTTCATGACTTTTATCTTCATGACTTTCATCATACTGCTTCATGATATCATTCACAGCTTCAGAAAGCTCCTCCTTGTCTGCCACAGTGCGCCCATTGACAGATAGGATGTAATCACCGCACTGCACCTTTTTATCTGCCGGATTGACTTTTTTGCCATCCTCTTCTGTCACCTCCGTCGTATTCACTACGAGCACTCCCTCTGTCTGCTCATATATACCGGTCAGCCTGCCACAGGCATATACGCCCTCAACACTCATTCCATCACTTATTTTATCTGTCTCTTCATAATCTCTGTCAGTAGCTCTGTGAGTTGATGCTGTATCTGCTGTCTGTCCTATGCCTTGTTCGGTTCCACCGTTTCCACTGTTTTCACCGGTTCCGCCGTTTTCACCATTTTCACCATTCTCGCCCGAATCAGCCAATACACTGGCCGCCTGTCCGGGAAGCCCTGTCGCATATCTTCCATATCCGGCCTTTGATTCATTTAAAAAACTTCCTAATACACTTTCATCAAATGCCTTATCTACCCTGCTGCACCACTTATCATCACTGCTTAGTGCAAACATAGCTATCACTGCTGCAGCCAGCGTGACACTCACAAATTTTCCAAAAAACTTCCGCATACTATTACCTCCATTTGGATTAGTATGCTCCTGTAATTTTTCTTTTATTCTTTTAATATCTTATTATCTCATTTTAACTATTCCAAATTATTTTGAGCAAAAACCGGTACAGTTTGACAGTTTAGGTGTTTTCCTATATAATTTCGATATATTTATATGTTTATTATAAATTTCACATATAATTCCCACGTTGTCAGTTACAAATAAATACTGTAATGGCTTTATAATTCTTAAATCACCATTTAATAAAGGAGGGATTCCATGAATACATACCTGCTAATCACATCCATAGTAATCTTCTTATGTATCCTGCTAAATCGTGTCTCCAACCGCATAGGCATTCCGGCACTTTTAGCCTTTATCGTGCTCGGCATGCTTTTTGGCTCTGACGGAATAATGAAGATAGATTTCGACAATTACGTGTTCGCTGAACAGATATGCTCTACCGCGCTGATTTTTATCATGTTCTATGGCGGCTTTGGCACCAACTGGCAGCGTGCAAAGGCTGTTGCCGTTAAGTCTGTGCTTTTGTCCACCATCGGTGTTATTATCACATGCTTTCTCACAGGGCTGTTCTGTCACTTTGCCCTTAATATGAGCTGGGAAATAAGCTTTCTCCTCGGTGCGCTGATTTCATCAACTGATGCAGCGAGCGTTTTCTCCATACTGCGTTCGAAAAAGCTGAATCTGAAATACAATACCGCCTCTCTTCTTGAAGTGGAAAGTGGTAGTAATGACCCATGTGCCTATATGCTCACAGTTGCTTTTATAGCCATATCTCAGGGCAGCGCAAGCCCGGGAAATATTGCCATACTCATAGTAAAGCAGCTTGCCTTCGGCATAATCTTCGGCGTCCTGATTGCAAAGCTTTCCATCATGCTCCTTCGATATATACGCTTCAAAAGCGCGGGGTTTGATGCGATTTTCATGGTGGGAATTGCTCTGATATCATATGCCCTGCCTGCTTACTTTGACGGAAACGGCTTCTTAAGTGCCTATATAGTCGGCATTATACTCGGTAACACAGAAATAGAAAATAAAAAAAATCTGGTAAATTTCTTTGATGGCATAACAGGACTCATGCAGATGCTTATTTTCTTTCTGCTTGGTCTGCTTTCTTTCCCATCAAAGCTGCCACACGTCATAGTACCGGCACTTTTAATATTTATGTGGCTGACCTTTGTGGCAAGACCTCTTTCTGTCGCACTTGTGCTCACACCATTTCGCAGCAAAATAAAACAGCTGCTGCTTGTCTCATGGTCCGGCTTAAGAGGAGCTGCATCCATAGTGTTTTCCATCATGGCATATACCGCCACCAATGATGACCTCGACACCTTCCACATAATATTTATGATAGTGCTTTTTTCAATACTGCTTCAAGGCTCAATGCTTCCATGGATATCACGAAAGCTTGACATGCTTGATAAAACAGCCGATGTAATGAAGACCTTCAATGATTACTCCGAGGAAGCAGATATCCAGTTCATACAGCTTACCATACCGGAAAATCATCTGTGGTGCGGCCACAAGCTAAAGGACCTGACGCTGCCTCCTGAGACACTGATTGTGCTTATACGAAGAGGTGAGCAGAATATAATACCGGACGGTGAAACAATAATTCTGCAAAATGATGTGCTCGTGCTGAGCGCTATCACACCTGATGAGGTGCATGGTATAAAGCTGGTGGAAAAAATAATAGAAAAAGACAGCAGATATAACAATAAACTGCTGTCTGAAATATCAAAAAAACACAATGAGATTATAATAATGATCCAAAGAAACGGGCAGGTAATCATCCCAAACGGAAACGTACGGCTGACCACCGGTGATATACTGGTAATCAACCGCGCCGTAAACTGATAATGTCAGATTTTTTTCTCCATGGCAAGTGCTTTCATCTCGCGTGCGCTCTCCATCACGGTATCTGTGATTTTTGCACCGCCGAGCATTCTGGCAAGCTCAGCCACGCTGTCATTGTCAGTTAGCCTTCGAATCCTTGAAACCGTGGATTTGTTCTCGACCGCTTTTTCAATAAGGAAATGTGCATCTGCCATAGCTGCTATCTGTGGCAGATGTGTGATACATATAATCTGATGGTTACGGCCAAGCTCATTCATCTTCTCAGAGACCATCTGAGCTGTACGTCCACTGATTCCAGAATCAATCTCATCGAAAATAAGCGACTCAATGTGGTCATTTTCTGCCATAATTGTCTTGATGCCAAGCATGATACGCGACAGCTCTCCTCCCGATGCTACCTTGCCAAGCGGCTTAAGCGGCTCTCCGGGATTAGTTGATATGAGAAACTCCGGCGCATCGATGCCGTTTGCCGTATAGTCCGGCAATCTGTCAAACTGCATATCAAACTGTACATCAAGGAAATTCAAATCATTAAGTGCTGATTTAATTTCTGACACAAGCTTTACAGCACTCCTTTGTCTGATTTCTGATACCTCATCCGATATCTGCGCCAGCTCCTTTTCCTTTTTCGCAAGCTGCTGCTCTAATTTCTGTAAATAAGAATCATAATCATTCAGGACACTGATACGCTCCCTCTTTTCATTGAGTGCTATCAGTATATCATCAATTGAGTTGCCGTATTTGCTCTTTAGATGATTTATCTCATCCAGACGCTTTTGTGTCTCATAGAAGGTCTCCTCGTCAAACTCAGCCTGTGATATATATCCCGATATCTCGTGATTAAAATCAGAAAGCAGACTGTCTATCTCTGACAGCTGACTCTCCAGAGCTTCCACATCCGTATCATAGCCTGATACCTGTGACAGCTCTCTTACCGCCCTGCCAATAAGCTCTGAGGCACTCTCCATCTCGCCTCCTGTGGCAGAATATGCAGCATTTACGCCCTCCATGATTTTTTTTCCGTTTGAAAACTTCCTAAACTGCGCCTCAAGCTCCTCATCCTCACCCGGCACAAGTGAAGCTTCTTCTATCTCCTTCACCTCGTACTCAAGGAATGACAGCTCACGGCTTCTTTCTTCATTGTCGATATTTGACTTTTCATACTCATCCTTAAGCTCCCTATATGCTTTGTATGTGACTGAAAGCTGCTGCTTTTTATCTCCAAGCAACTGCTTTGCGTACTCATCAAGTATATCAAGGTGTTTTTTCTTTGATAAAAGTGACTGGTGCTCATGCTGACCGTGGATATCTATGAGATATGAGGCTATTTCCTTCATTCGCGAAACAGACACGGCTTCACCGTTTACCCTGCCGACTGCGCGCGACTGTGTGATTTTACGGCTTAAAATCACGCATCCGTCCTCGATCTCCACATCAAGCTCCCTTAAAGCCTCTATAATCTTTGGGTCCTCAACTGAAAAAATAAGCTCCACAAAAGCAGGCTTTTCATTGTCTCTTAGCATCTCCTTTTGCACTTTTTCACCAAGCGCCAGATTGATAGAGCCTATGATGATTGATTTTCCGGCTCCGGTCTCTCCAGACAGTATATTTAGTCCGTCGGAAAACTCAACCTCACACTCATCTATGAGTGCCAGATTCTTTACATGTAGATTTTGTAACATATTTTCTCCTTCCTCTCCCAGGCATGACGATATATGTTATTTTCTGTTACAGTTCAGCTATAATCTGATATTCATGTAACATTATTCCACAATTCTGCGGATTTTTTTCATCACCGCATATGTATCATCAACAGTCCGGATTGCACACATGATTGTGTCATCTCCTGCAATCGAACCGACGATTTCTCTCATCTTCATGGCATCTATTGCAGCACAGACAGCGCTTGCCATTCCCGATACAGTCTTTATAACGAGGATATTCTGTGCCATATCCATTGACAAAAAGCCCTCTCTGAGTACTCTTTCGTATTTCTTTGAGAGATTCTCAGGTGTATCCGTTATCACGGCGTACTTCTGTCTGCCGCCTGCGGTAGGAATCTTTGTGAGCTTAAGCTCCCTGATATCCCTGGATACTGTGGCCTGAGTCACGCGAAAACCATCTTTTTCAAGAAGCGCAGACAGCTCATCCTGCGTCTCTACCTCATTCTTTTGGATTATCTCAATTATCTTGGATTGTCTGTTTGTTTTCATGTCCTGCCACCTCATAAATATTATTTGTAACTATTCATTATAACAATCCTTATCTGTGTTATGAATAATTTCCCATCTTTTTGCGGAGTATCTCCAAAAAGCTTCTCTGGTGAAGCTTGCAAATCTTTGTATGATTGGCTGCCTTTGAAATAACAAAACGGTCTCCCACAGCTAGCTCTGCCGTAGTGTCGCCATCATAGCTGACACACGCCATCTCATCGTTTTGCTCCCTGCGGCTTAGAATCTCTATCTCTATCTCATCATCGCCTGAAAGCACAATGCTCTTTGACGTAAGATTGTGAGCATTGTTCGGTGTGAGCAGTATCATATCGCCCTTCGGATCCACAATCGGACCTCCCGCCGACATACTGTAGCCTGTAGAGCCTGTCGGAGTCGCAACAATGATGCCGTCAGCGTGGTAATTGTTTAAAAACTCACCGTTTACATACACATTGAGGCTTAAAATCTGCAAATTGCCCTTTCTATGGATGACTATATCATTTAATGCAACTCTCGAGATTTCACTGCCTCTTTTATGCCCTGTGAGCATAATACGATCCTCTGTCATGTATTTATCAGCCATGAGCGAATCAATAGCGTCAAATACCGTAGCTTCCTCCACCTCACACAGATAGCCGAGTGTGCCGAGATTCACTCCCATAAGCGGAATCTCAAGTGTCTCCACCCTTGTGGCTGCACGAATCAGTGTACCATCTCCGCCGAGCACAAGAATACACTGCGTATCCTGTGGTATATCCTCAAGCTCAAACTCGTTATCGGATATAGCCTCGACATTGCTCATAAGCCCCTTTGCCGTGCCGCCCTTTTGTTCTATGTATGCCACTATTTTATTTGTAAGTGCAAAATTCCTGTCCTTATAGGCATTTGCTATCACAACAAAATGTTTCATAGTCTATTTCCTGTCCAGCTCTCCATGCGCGGCCTCGACCACACTATGAATATCCACTGATTCCTCCTTTATAGGATCATCTGTCTTTTTGATATGTACAAGGTACTCTATATTGCCCTCCGGCCCCTTGATTGGCGAATACTCAAGGTCTAACACACTAAATCCATTTGAAAGTGCAAAGGATATGATATTGTTCACTACCTCCTCATGCACGCTCTTGTCACGGACCACGCCCTTTTTACCTACCTTTTCCCTGCCTGCCTCAAACTGTGGCTTGATAAGACAAACCATCTCGCCACCGTCCTTTAACAGTGCTCTTGCAGGACCTAACACCTTGGTAAGTGATATGAATGACACATCAACCGATGCAAAATCCAGCTCATCATCTATGTCATTGGGCGTCACATACCTGATATTGGTCTTTTCCATGCACACCACGCGCTCGTCCTGACGCAGCTTCCATGCAAACTGGCCATATCCGACATCCACGGCATACACCTTTTTAGCACCATTTTGAAGCATACAGTCTGTAAAACCGCCTGTTGAAGCACCTATATCCATGCACACCTTGCCATCCATCGTGATATCAAAGTGCTTCATAGCCTTTTCAAGCTTTAGCCCTCCACGGCTCACATACTGCAGTGTCTTTCCATGAATCTCAATATTGCAGTCATCAGGAAATGTGCTTCCCGCCTTATCCTCACGGTTGTTATTTACAAAAACATTGCCCTCCATAATCATGGTCTTTGCTTTTTCCCGTGATGGTGCAAGGCCTCTGTTTACAAGTAATACGTCTAATCTTTCTTTCATACTGTATGTTACCTCTATCTATAATGCTGCTATTATACGCTTAGCTACCGATTCGGCATCCACATGCAGCTCCTTTTTGAGCACCTCGACATTGCCATGCTCCACATAGCAGTCGGGAAGTGCAACTGTCAACACCTCAAGAGCTATGCCGTTAGTCTTGACATACTCCGTCACATGCTCACCAAAACCGCCGCTTTGCACGTTTTCCTCCATAGTCACAAGCAGGCTGTGTTCAGACGGCAGTTCCTTAATTGCTTTCTTATCAAAAGGCATTGCAAAACGCGCATTGATAAGTGTAGCAGAGATTCCCTCTGCCTCAAGCAGCTTTACTACATCAACGGCAGTCTTTACCATACTGCCGAGTGCCATGATAGCCACCGTGCTTCCTTTTCTGATTAGCTCACTCTTTGCAAGCTCTATCGGCTGTCTGATTTCCTTAAGGCCGTCATAGGCTGCCCCTCTTGGATATCTGAGTGCAATCGGACCGTCATATACAACTGCAAACTTCATCATATCAGACAGCTCCCACTTATTCTTCGGAGCCATGATTGTCATATTCGGGATGACCGACAGATATGATATGTCAAATATACCCTGATGTGTCTCTCCGTCACTGCCTACAAGCCCTGCCCTGTCGATTGCAAAGATGACATGCAGATTCTGTATGCACACATCGTGAAGTATCTGGTCAAACGCCCTTTGTAAAAATGACGAGTACACCGCAAATACCGGGATAAGTCCTGCCTTTGCAAGCCCTGCCGCAAAGGTCGTGGCATGTGCCTCGGCTATTCCCACATCAAAAAATCTATCCGGGAAATTGCGGTGGAATCTACGAAGCCCTGTTCCATCCGCCATGGCAGCTGTTATCGCAACTACCTTTGGATTTCTCTCGCCCAGCTTCTTCATGACTGTTGAGAAAACATCTGTGTAATTGGCCTTCGTGCGCTTATTCTTTGGAAGCCCCGTCTCTATAACAAACGGCTCTGCCCCGTGAAATCTGGAAGGATAACGCTCAGCCGGGCCATAGCCTGCTCCCTTTTTCGTGAGCACATGTACGAGCACCGGACCATCCACACGCTTTGCCTCATCAAACACACGGCACATTTCCTTTATATCACTGCCATCCACAGGTCCCAAATAGATGATGCCCATCTCCTCAAAAAACATCCCCGGAATAAAAAGCTGCTTTATGCTGCTCTTTGTATTCCTGATATGCTTTACCATACGCTCTCCGTAGATTGGTATATGGTTAAGGGAATTCATGACATTATTCTTTAAATCCCTGTATGCATCCGCTGTGCGAAAGCCTGAAAGATACTGGCTGATGCCCCCAACGTTCTCTGAAATCGACATATTGTTGTCGTTTAGCACTATAATAAAATTGCCCTTCACGCTTGAAGCGTTGTTGAGCGCCTCATATGCCATGCCTCCGGTCAGCGCACCGTCTCCTATTACAGAAACCACGTGGTAGTCCTCTCCTGTCACCTGTCTGGCTGTCGCAAGCCCAAGCCCTGCTGATATGGATGTGGAGCTGTGTCCTGTATTAAAGCAGTCACAGTCGCTCTCATCCGCCTTTGGGAACCCGCTCATGCCTCCATACTGTCTGAGCGATGAAAATCCATCCTTTCTGCCGGTGAGTATCTTGTGTGTGTACGACTGATGCCCTACATCCCACACTATCTTATCCTTCGGCAGATCAAAGCACAGATGCAGCGCCATGGTAAGCTCCACAACTCCGAGGTTTGATGCCAGATGACCTCCTGTCACCGATATGCTCTCTATAAGAAACTGCCTGATTTCATCCTTTAACAGCTTAAGCTCCTCAGGTGTCAGTTTTTTTATATCATTTTCCTTTTGTATCTTTTCTAAAACCATCCTATTTCTCCCGATGGATCAGATATTCAAATAACTCCTTAAGAAATGCATCGTCGTATCCCAAATCATCAAGCTGCTCCTCTGCATCCTTTGAGATGCGCTCCACATCAGAAACCGCTTTATCCAATCCCTCAAATGTGACATATGTCGCTTTATTATTTTTCTCGTCACTGCCTACCGGCTTTCCAAGCACCTCAAGTGTACTTGTGACATCAAGCACATCATCCTGTATCTGAAACGCAAGCCCCAGCTTTGCCGCTATCTGCTCCACGCGTGATACCTCATCAGACGATGCCCCTGCAAGGATTGCGCCTATCATCATCGAGCTCTCTATAAGTGCGCCTGTCTTAAGCCTGTAGATAAAGTCAAGCTTTTCCCTTGTGATAGGACAGTCATCGGATTTCTCGCTTTCCACATCGACCACCTGTCCTCCGACCATACCATACACGCCTGCTTTTTTTGCAAGCACCGCAAATGCCCTTGCCACGCGCGCATCGGCTACTTCCATGCCAAAAGCCTTTGCTGCAGTCTCATATGCCAGGTTTAAAAGTGCATCACCTGCAAGAATGCCCATAGCCTCACCGTACACAGCATGTGTGGTCTTCTTTCCACGCCTGTACTCATCATTGTCCATGGCAGGCAGGTCATCATGCACCAGCGAGTATGTGTGTATCATCTCGATTGCTGCCATAAATGGCTCAATCACTGCACTGCTTCCGCCAAACATATGGTAAGTCTCTTCCATGAGGATAGGGCGAAGCCTCTTTCCACCGGCTCTCACACTATAGTTCATGGCCTCAAAAATAATCCTCTGCTGTCCCTCCTCAGCGGGAAGAAACTTCTCAAGCACATCGTTTATATGCTCTACCTTTTGCTGCAGCTCTTCCATGAATTGTGACTTATTTAAATTCCCATTTAAGCTCATCAGAATTCCTCCAGTTGTCCGTCGCTGTTTAGCACAAGCATGGCCTTTTCCATGCCCTGTACCATATCATTGGCACTCTTTACCTCATCAAGCCCCTTCTTGTAGAGCTCAAAGGCCTCATCCAGGGATACATCCGCATCCTCCATCCTCGCCACTATCTGCTCTAAGTGTGCAAAGCGCTCCTCGAGTGTCAGTGTTTTTTCATTTTCTTTGCTCATCGTTAATAACCTCCGAAACTACGGCCCTTGCATGACCGTCTATCAGATATATATTTATGTCATCGCCTGCATTGATATCGGATACACTGTGCAGTGCACCCTTCTTTTCCACCTCGACATACGCATAGCCCTGTGCCAGCTTTTTGGCCGGTGAATATGCATCCAGTGTACCTGAAAGCAGTGCCAGACGCTGTCTGCAATCCGAAAGCCTCTGCTTCATAATCCTTTCAAGTGCATCCTCGATATCTGCCAGACGCCTCTTATTCTCATTTAGTTTATTCTGTGGACTAAGGAAATTAAGTCTTGTTTTAATATGTGACATCTTTTCCCTGAAAAAATCAATCCGGCCTGTCAGATTTCTGTCCATCCTGCGGCGCAGATTGTCAAGGCGCTCTAACGTCTGTCTGTAGTCACTGACTGCAAGCTCTGCAGCCGCTGAAGGTGTGGGTGCTCTCCTGTCTGACACAAAATCCGCTATCGTCCAGTCAGTCTCATGGCCTACTGCCGAGATGATTGGCGTGCGGCAGTCAAATATGGCTCTCGCCACAATCTCCTCATTAAAGGCCCATAAATCCTCTATGGAGCCTCCGCCTCTGCCGACTATTATCACATCAAGATTCATCGCATCCAATGTCTGTATGCCCTTCACTATGCTATTAGCCGCACCCTCTCCCTGCACAAGTGCCGGATAAAGTATGACCTGTACATATGGATTCCTGCGCGATGATACATTCCTTATATCCTGCACGGCCGCGCCTGTCGGTGCTGTAACCACACCAATACGGCCGGCATACTGCGGAATGGGCTGCTTGTACTCTGCGGCAAACATGCCCATTTCCTCAAGCTCATGCTTTAGCTGCTCGAATTTGAGATACAGATTGCCCTCTCCGTCAAGCTCTATTTTTTTGGCATAAAGCTGATATGCGCCGGTCTTCTCATACACCTCAACGGAGCCTGTCACAATAACCTGGTCTCCCTCCTTCATGTGGAAAGAAAGTCCTGCCGCCCTGCTGCCCGCAAACATGATAGCGTTCATGGCTGCTCCCGCGTCCTTTATTGTGAAATAAATATGACCGCTCGTGTGATATTTGCAGTTGCTCACCTCGCCCTTTATGCTCACCTGTCTGAGCATAAAATCCTGAGCGAACATATTTTTAATATAGCTATTTACTTGCGCTACCGAATATATATTTCTATTTGCCATGTTCAATGCTCTATATCGCTGTTCCTCTTAAGCTATGCAAACTTTGCAAGCACTCCGTTTACAAATGCACCTGACTCATCTGCACCATACTTCTTTGCAAGCTCAACAGCCTCATTTATTGAAACCTTTGTAGGAATATCGTCCTCAAACTTTATCTCATAAACTGCCAATCTGATAATTGCCAGATCAACCTTTGCCATACGATTGGTCTTCCAGCCTGTAGACTTCTCATCGATGAGTGCATCAAGCTCTGCCATATGCTCAATAATCGCACTGCATTTTTCATCAATATACTGTCTTTCCTCGTCTGTAGGATTTGTAAGCTCATCATTTAAAAGCTCCATCTGCTCTGCAAGCTCAGACTTGTCATGAAACTCAACCCTGAAAAGCATCTTAAAAACGTTTTCTCTTATCTTGCTTCTTGTCATTTAAATTCCTCTCGTGAATAGTATTTTATATAAATTAAGGATGTCTGTACGACATCCTTAATTATACTACATTTGTGATCATTTAAAAAGAATTATTTAATTCTCTCCCATATCAACACTTGCTATACGAACATTGATAGTAGCCACAGAAAGTCCTGTCATTGTCTCAATTGCAGACTTAACCTTCTCCTGTACCTTTGTAGAAACCTCAGGGATGCTGTATCCATAAGCAATATTGAGTGCTACATCAACCACTACCTCATTGTCTGCTATCTCAATCTGAATTCCCTTTGAGAGATTCTTCATACCGAGCCTGCTGACAATCTCGTTTGTGATATTGCCTGCCATGGAGCTTACTCCCTCAACCTCAGTGGCAGCAAGACCTGCTATGATAGCTACAACCTCATCTGCTACCTTGATCTCGCCAGACTCATCTGATTTGATATTTATTGTGTTTCTATTCTCTGCCATGTCCATGTTCCTCCTTAACGGCTATACGGTCTGTCCCTTTGCCACGTAAACCTGGAATGAGTCATTTCCCGTAAGTGATCTATTTCTTGATACGCGAACATTCTTGTCTGTGATCACGTACTCCAGATTGGCGCCATCCTCAATTACCGTATCCTGTAGCAGGATGCAGTTCTTGACCTTTGCATTCTTTCCTATCTTGACGCCTCTTGATAGGATGCTGTTTTCCACGGTACCCTCGATGACACAGCCATCAGCAACCATGACATTCTTGGCTTTTGAGCCATTTATGTATCTTGTAGGGTTATCATCCCTGATCTTTGTATAGATAGAATTGCCACTCTTAAACAATGCTTTCCTGTTATCCTCATCAAGGAGCTTCATATTCTCCTCGAAATAGCTCTTCATATCTGTAATCTGTGAAGCATAGCCTGTGTACTCATATGCCTGAATATTGAGTGAATCAGTGTTTGCAGCCATCAGATCTCTTGTGAAATAAGAATAGCCATGTACAAAAGCGTCATCCACTATTCTAATGAGCTTCTCCTTCTCCATGATATAGATATTCATGCCAAAGTTTACCTTGCCCATATCCCTTGCATTGATATATATCTTTTTGATACGTCCATCATCTATATCAAATGTATAGTACAGCTCATCATTGTTGCCGTTTGGTCTAAGGAATACCTTCGGTACCTCCTGCTTGCGGTACATTGCAGTGATATCAGCCCCTGTGCTCTTGTGTGCCTCAATCAGCTCCCTGAAATCAAAATTGAATACATAGTTTGCATCAGCCATGATAACATACTTCTGAGTACACTTCCTCAGATAGCCCTTAAGGCTTTCGATTGCCTCAACACGACCCTCATACACCTTAATCTGCTTCTGTGCATAAGGCGGAACTATATTGATACCACCATTTTTTCTTGCAAGATCAAACTCCTGACCTGAGCCCAGGTGATCCATCAGAGAGTGATAATTCTTCTTAACTATGAGAGATATATTGTCGATTCCGCTATGTACCATGCTTGAAATCAGGAAATCGCAGAGTCTGTAACGACCTGCAAACGGAATGGAAGCCATAAGTCTCTCGGATACCATCTCAGGAATGAGGGCATCGTAGCTGTTTGCAAAAATAACGGCCAAAGCCTCTTCGTTGTTCATGTTTAGCATTGTTCCTGGCCCTCCTCAACATCATTATATACCATTGCCTTTGGTCCTATAACCGCTCTGTCGCCAATTGTAACTCCCGGTGCAATTGTAGCAACATCACCTGTCACGTCCTCCGCTGACTTCTCTCCAATAACTGCATCATAGCCTACTGTAACGCCCTCTGCAACTATACAGTGTGTGACCTTAGCGCCTCTTTTTATCACAGTATCACCCATGACAACTGCATCCTCTACCACTGCGCCCTCTTCTACAATGACACCGCCAAAAAGAATTGAATGCTTTACTGTGCCCTTCACTACACAGCCATCGGTAATCATAGAGTCTGTAACCTCTGCGCTGTTGCTGATGAAATGTCCTGTATGACCGCTGTTACGGCTGTATATCTTCCAATTCTCATCGAATAAGTTGATACCGCTGTGCTCAGGATCAAGTACCTCCATGTTTGCCTCCCAGAGTGCAGGTATTGTTCCTACATCTTTCCAGTATCCATTAAAATGGTATGCATACATCCTGCGGCCATCCCTCAAAAGATTTGGAATGATATTGTTACCAAAATCATTCTCGGAATCCGGATCATTTTCATCCTCAATAAGATACTTCTTAAGTATATCCCAATTAAAGATATAAATACCCATGGATGCAAGATTAGACTTAGGATTCTTTGGTTTTTCCTGAAATTCTGTAATCTTGTCATCATCATCCGCTACCATGAGACCGAAGCGTGATGCATCCTCCCACGGAACCTCCATAACTGCTACAGAAAACTCAGCATTTTTCTCCTTATGGAACTTAAGGAAATCGCTGTAATCCTGCTTACAAATCTGATCTCCTGAAAGTATGATAACATACTCAGGATCATATCTCTCGATAAATGCAATATTCTGATAAATCGCATTAGCTGTTCCCTTGTACCAATCTGAGCCTGAAGCCTTCTGATACGGTGGCAGCACATGCACTCCTCCATATAATCTATCAAGATCCCATGGCTGTCCATTTCCTATGTACTCATTCAATACAAACGGCTGGTACTGTGTCAATATACCAACTGTATCTATGCCTGAATTAACACAATTAGAAAGTGGAAAATCAATAATTCTGTATTTGCCTCCAAACGGAACTGCCGGCTTTGCAAGTTTCTGTGTCAGTGCATAAAGTCTGGAGCCCTGACCACCGGCAAGAAGCATCGCAACTAGCTCTTTTGCCATATTAAAATCCCCCTTGTTTAATTTTATTAAATTTTTGTTAGCTTTTGCAATTATTTTGGTTTTTTATAATGGTTTATAGTTATATTTTACCACACTTTAGCATTTATGCAATTCAAAATTAACTAAAAAATACTATATTTTTTGTCATTATTTTCCAATTATCTCGCGGTTGTTTATAAACTCGTACGGCACTTCCTGGTACACATAATAATTAAGCCAGTTTGAATAAAGTATATTGCCGTGCGACCGCCACTGTAAAAGCGGCTTTTGTGTATCATCATTATCCGGATAGTAGTTCACCGGCATATCTATATCAAGCCCCTTTTTCTTATCCCTCTCGTACTCATTGTGAAGAGTATATCTGTCATACTCAGGATGTCCCATCACAAAAATCTTTTTGCCGTCCTGATCCATCAGAAGAAATACTCCGGCATCATCGGATTCCGCAAGTATGGTAAGCTCAGGATGCTTTAATATATCCTCCTTTAAGACCTCGGTATGTCTTGAGTGTGGTGCGTAAAACACGTCATCAAAGCCTCTGACAAGTGGGATTTTTCTGTTCTTTACGTGGTGCACATACACACCGAACTTCTTCTTTGGAAGTACACGCTTTGGTATGCCGTAGTGATAATATAATCCGGCCTGTGCACCCCAGCACAGATGAAGTGTGGAGAAAGCATGTGTCTTGCTCCACTCCATTATCTTACATATTTCGTCCCAGTAGTCTACCTCCTCATATTCCATTAGCTCAACAGGCGCTCCTGTGATAATCAATCCATCAAAGTATCTGTCCTTTATATCATCAAAGGTCTCGTAAAACTTATTCAGATGGCTGAGTGACGTGTGAGTAGCCTCGTGAGTCGAAGTAGCTACAAAAGTCACATTGACCTGTATCGGAGTATTTGACAATGAGCGCAGTATCTGAAGCTCAGTATCCTCCTTAAGCGGCATGAGATTTACAATCGCAATCTCCAGCTGTCTGATATTCTGATGTGATGCCCTGTTTTCGTCCATCACAAATATATTTTCTCTCTCAAGTATTTCCTTTACAGGTAAATCATTTTGTGTCTTTATAGGCATTTTATAACCTCTTTTCTAACGCCCAAACATCTCTATAAATGTATCCTCCGAGATGATAGGTATTCCTAATTCTTTTGCTTTTTTATTTTTTGATGAAGTAGATTCAGTGTCGTTGTTTACCAGATAGTCTGTCTTTTTTGACACGCTTCCTGTCACCTTGCCGCCCTGTGACTCCACATAGGCCTTAAACTCGCTTCTATTGGCAAAATCATGCACATCGCCTGTGATAACAAAAGTCTTGCCGTTTAAGCTTCCCTCCGACATATCCTTTATATCGACCTTTTCTATGTCAAGCTCCTTAATCAGTGCTTCAAACATCGCGCTGTTTTGGGGATTTGCATACCATTCAAGTATGGAGCCTGACTTTTCCTGGCCTATACCGTCTATATCCACAAAATCTGTGGCATTTCTCATTCTGTCCGCAAAGCCATCAAAACCTATTGCGTTGACAATCTTCTTGCCTGCATCGGTACCTATAAGAGGTATACAGAGTGCAAATATCAGATTGACCGGATGGACATGTCTGCTTTTTTCGATGGCAGCCTGCATATTCATGCATGATTTTTCTCCAAAGCCTTCCATGCTGCTTATCTTATCAAAATGCTCGGGCAGATGGTATATGTCAGGGAACTGTTTTATGAAGCCCTCATTTATAAATTTTAACATTGTCTGTACCGAAAGTCCATCTATATCCATTCCGCTTTTGCTGACAAATCTTGAAAACTTTTTAACATTCTTGGCTGTACAGTCAGGATTTGTACAATGCAGCGTCTTCACACCGCTGTTTTTACTTACAAATATGCGTGTCGGATGATGACACACCGGACATTCCTTCGGTATCTCAACTGCTCCCACCGCATCCTTTACAGCTATGCATTTCGGAATAATCTTGTTGGCTTTTATCACGGAAAGTGTACACTCTTTTCCCACTCCAAGCCTTTCTATTTCAGTCAGATTGCAAAGCGAAGCTCTCGAAACCGTAGTGCCCTCTATCTGCACCGGCTCAAAAACAGCCACCGGCGATATTGTCGAAACTGCACACGACCATTCAATATAACGAAGCCTTGTATCTACAGCCTCATCCTGCCACTTGAAAGCAAAGCCGGCTCTCGTAGCATGATGCCCTGTGACGCTTCCGCCTGAAGCGTAGGCAGTGTCATCATAGCATATGACAAGTCCGTCCACAGGCACATCCATCCTGCCACTCTCGACATCCCTTGTCCAGCGTTTTACAGCCTCCTCAAGGCCTGCCGCATCAGTTGCCTCCCTTTTGACAACATTGAATTTCATATCACCAAGATAGCTCATTCTGTCACCCCATGATATGATATCATCGTCTATATGCACGAGTGTAAACGCATAAAACACAACATGTCTGCGCTTCACCTCTTCCACATCATCGAGATTTAATGTACCGGAGGCAAGGTTTCTTGGATTGGCATATTTCTCATCATCGTCCTCGATTGTATCATTTAACAGCTTAAAATCCGTGTAGGAAATTGTCGCTTCCCCTCTTACAACCATATGTCCCTTGTATGGTATCTCCTTTGGGAAGCCGCTTATGGCATCCTGCAAAAAGGTGATGTTACTTCCTACAGTTCCATTTCCTCTCGTCAGTATTTTCACAAGCCTGCCACCGTCATATGTGAGCACGAGTGTCAGTCCGTCAAGCTTCCATGAAAGCCAGATTGGCATATCACCTGCCCATTTCTTAAGCTCCTCAATACTCTTTGTCTTTGCAAGTGAAAGCGCCGGATACTCATGTGGCTCACGATTTCCTGCCTCTGCCTCATAGCCTGCATTATGTGTCGGACTGTCCGGACGGATATATCCTGTTTTTTCCTCAAGCTGTGTAAGTTCATCAAACAGTGCATCCCACTCGTAGTTTGGCATTATTTCATCTGCGCCGTTGTAGTAGGCTTTTGATGCGCGGTTAAGACTTTCAACAAGCTCATCTATCTTATCTTTTATTTTGTTATTCTCCATGCCGTAATAATCCCCTGTCTGCTTTACTTTGCTCTTCTATCCGGATATTTCTTATCCGTATGTTTCTTATCCGTATATTTCTTATCAGAATGATTCTTATTCGTATCAGGCATAACCGGCTGATTCGAGGAATCCGCAATCAGTCTTTTGAGTCCCTTGTATTCAAGTGGTGTCACTGCCCTGTACTTTCCTCTTGGCAGGTCACCAAGCTCAATATTCATGATTCTCACTCTCTCAAGCTTAACCACACGGTAGCCAAAGTATTCACACATCCGTCTTATCTGTCTGTTGTAGCCCTGTGTCAGAATAATCTTAAACTGCTTTGAGGACAGCTTTTTCACATGGCACTTTCTGGTTGTCACACCAAGCTCTACAAGCGGTACGCCTCCTGCGAGCCCTCTGATGAAGCTGTCAGATATTGTTTTGTTTACTGTGACAATATACTCTTTTTCGTGTCTGTTGCCGGAGCGCATCATCTTATTTACTATCTCGCCATTGTTGGTCAGAAGCAAAAGTCCCTCTGAATCCTTATCCAGCCTGCCAATGGGATAAATGCGCTTTGGGTAATTAAGATAATCTATCACGTTGTTTTTTTCCCTTTTTTCTGCTGTGCAGACTATGCCGGCCGGCTTATTGAGGGCAATCAGTATCATCTCTTCTTCCTTTGATACTACCTGTCCATTATATGTGACAGTCTGTCCCTTTAGAACTCTGTCACCTGTCTTTGCTGTCACGCCGTCTATTCCTACTTTGCCGGCTTCTATCTGCCTGTCTGCCTCACGCCTTGAGCACACGCCCGCTTCACTGAGGAATTTATTTATTCTTACACCATTTTCTTCCATACCATATCCTCTTTTTAGATTGCTTTATCCGATATACATAAACAAAGCAGCAGCCTTTTCTACTCTTTACAGCAGCCATTTGCCATGTAGATTAAAACACGGAGACCTTTAAGCCTCCGTGTTGCTTCTTATGATTGTATGCACATCTGTTACTTTGTATTGCTTTTACTGTCCTACTGTCTGGAGATTCTCTGTCTTGATATAAGCTCTGCCATTGGTTCCGGCGCTGTAGGATACTATAGTCCAGTCGCCCTCTGTGCCATATGCTGTAAGTGTTACCTGTTCCTTTAAGAGACCAAGCTCCTTTGCATCTGTGCTTGCACCGTCACGTACCTTTACAACATCCTTTGTCACTACCTGATACTCAGCCGGTGCCTGTGGCTGCTCAGCTGTCTGCTGATTGGCTGCATTTGTATCCGTGGTCTGTTGGTCTGTGGTCTGTCCTGCGTTAGCATCCGTGGTCTGCTGGTCTGCAGTCTGTCCCGCATTTGCATCTGTAGTCTGCTGGTCACCACTCTGTGATGCATCATCTGCCTCTGTAGTCTGTGTGTCTGCATCAGACTTCTTTAAATCGGCAATGCCTGACGATGTGTACCACTGCTTTATAGCACCTGTGAGTGTTGTCTCAAGCATAGTCTTTAAATTGGCATCAGAACCGACCGCCTGCTCATATTCCTTTTGTACCTCCTCATGAAGGTCTGCAAACTCAGATGAAGCAGTATACTTAGAAATAAGCTCCATAATATCGTCATCGAGTTCATTCTCGCAGTATGTTCTGTTGAAATTACTGTATACATTGTTTATAAAGAGCTTTCCGTCCTTACCTGTCTCTATATAAAAGAAGTCAAGTGTAGGCGCCTGTGTATCAACTCCAGTAAACTTTATACTGTTTTTAACAGACACAAAGTATGTTCCCTTTTTCAAACCATTCTTGGTGTAAGGTGTGATGTCATTGACTGACTCATAGTACTGGCTGACAACACCAATATAGCTCTTCTCGTTGTCGCTCACAGGTGTCGCAAGCTTGCCAAGTGTATCAAGGTCATCACCCACGTATGCCTTGTAATAATCAGCAAGTAATGTGCTGATATCGTCCTTGGCATCATTTGTGTAATCCTTTTCAAACTCAAAATCCTTCACCGAAATCTCTGTCTGTGATCCGGCTTCGGTATTGGATTGTCTGCCATCATTGCCTCCTGCTACAACTACTATAAGTATGAGTATGAGTCCTACAAGTACACCTGCTACTCCAACGTATTTTTTATTTTCTGCACAAAATTGCTTTATATTATCCAATGTTTCCTTGTTAAAAAAGTCCTTCATATGGTTCCTCCATTAACCCAACATATCAAAATCAAAGTATGTGACCGACGCGAATCGAACGCGCACTCGCCGGAGTCGGAGTCCGGAATTTTATCCATTAAACTACGGTCACAAAAAAGTTACCAACTATTTATATCACATCTTTTACTTTTTTTCAATGTTACTTTTTTCTTATTATAATCTTTTAGTGTTTTATTATAACTTATTATGCAAACTATTATAATTGATAAAAATTTGACAATATATTTCATTTATCTTATTATTTAACTGTTTGGGCATTATATATTGGAAATTTTTTCCGATATGCCATAAAAATATACCATTTTAATTAATACAATTATTATTTATATAAGGAGCAGTATTATGAGTTTCACATTTTTAAACCAGCTTCCAACTCCTGCACAGATTAAGGAGGAATATCCTCTGTCAAAGGAGCTTACCGAGCTTAAAGCGAAGCGCGATGCAATGATTTCAGATGTTATCTGCGGAAAAGATGATAGATTTCTCGTCATTATCGGACCTTGTTCAGCCGACAACGAGGATTCAGTCTGTGACTATGTCAGCCGTCTGACAAAGATTCAGGAGGATGTAAAGGACCGCGTAATCATCATCCCTCGTGTATATACAAACAAACCAAGAACAACCGGAGAGGGCTACAAGGGAATTGCCTCACAGCCTGACCCTGAGAAGGCTCCTGACATGGTTGAGGGTCTTATCGCCATGAGAAAAATGCACATCCGTGCCATCGCAGAGAGTGGACTCACCTGTGCAGATGAGATGCTTTACCCTGAGAACTGGGGCTATGTTGAGGATCTTCTCTCATATGTGGCAATCGGCGCTCGTTCTGTTGAGGATCAGCAGCATCGTCTCACCGTCAGCGGCTTCGATGTAGCTGCCGGTATGAAGAATCCTACCAGCGGTGATCTCTCTGTTATGCTGAATTCTGTCACTGCTGCACAGCATCCTCACCACTTCATCTACAGAGGAAATGATGTGGAAACTTCAGGAAATGATCTGGCACACACAATTCTCAGAGGTGGTGTAAACCAGTACGGACAGACTATTCCTAATTACCACTATGAAGATCTGATACATCTGTCTGCTTTGTATGCCAAAAAGGACCTTAAGAACCCTGCCATCATCATAGATGCCAACCACTCAAACTCCAACAAGCAATACAAGGAACAGATCCGTATTGTTTCAGAAGTACTTCACAGCCGTAACTATAATCCGGAACTTAAAAAGCTGGTAAAAGGTGTTATGATTGAAAGCTACCTTCTGGAGGGCCGTCAGGATATCAGTGATCATATGACTCCTGGCTGTTCCATCACAGATCCTTGCCTCGGATGGGAAGATACAGAACGGCTTATCTATGATATTGCTGAGAAATGCTGATTTTTATGGATAATACAAATAATTCCTGCTGTTGTGGAGAGACAGAACATTTTTCAGGCTGCCTGATCTGTGGAGCACCGGTCACATACAGCGTCGAAAGTTCTGTGAAAACCTGTAGCATCTGCCACAAAGAGCAGCTGACAAATGCTGTCTGTGAAAATGGCCATTTTGTCTGTGATGCCTGTCACAGCTATGGTACTTATATACCGGTGATCATAGC
>OHTA01000563.1_pt1 | contig 24277 bp, 26 predicted proteins | sample 1578851 | NCBI WGS metagenome assembly OHTA01 (sample SAMEA3879578, study PRJEB24766) | human gut metagenome | biome: human-associated habitat; feature: feces | place: USA | collected 1985/1987 | reverse complement strand
AGATAACACTATACTCTTGATATCCTCCCCACCCACCGGGAAAATCCGCTGATCCACTATTATAGTGACTACGCCCTGTAGTGACTAAAAGAAAAATCGCCAACTCTGTAAGAATTAGCGATTTAACTTTCTTGAAGGTGGTGCCAACGGGAATCGAACCAGTGACACAAGGATTTTCAGAACTCTGTTTGCTGACTAAAACCGCCTCACACTCAGTGAGTTAATAATTATGTTTTTTGTATGCTTGCAGATTTGCTTGCAGATTTTTCTATTTTTCATTTAATCGCGCTCTCAACTCCGCATTTTCAGCCTTTAATGCCTGAAGTTCCGAGCGCATCTCCGACTTGTCGGCGAGTAAATCATCGACTTGTTTTTGCAGTACGCTGATGGTTTCATCCTTCGCCTTAATCAAGTCCTCATTCTTCTTTTGTGCTTCTTCCATTTCCTTTGCGGCTTTAGAATCTGCCTCGCTATCCTTTGCCGAAAAAGGAGCATCGCCACCGTTATAGATGGGACCAAAAAAAGAAGTGGGATTGTGATGTCCCTTTACCACATAGTCACGGAACAACCTTACATCGAAGTTGCCATCGTAGAATACATACGGAGGCACTTCGAGTATTTCGGCAATCTTCTCGAACGTCTCCATTTTCGTTTTTCCACTCCGACCCATCAAATGTATGGCCTGAGTGGTAACATTTGCCTTGGCAGCGAGCTGATCTATCGTCATGCCCTTTATTTGCGCCAATTCCTTGATAAGTTTGAGATTAGCCATATCTTTCGTGCCGTTTAATTGTTCTTGTAGCAAAGTTTGAATAACTTTTTGTAGAAAGTATTGCTTTACTATCAAAAATTATTATTATCTTTGCACCCACAAAGGTATAAAAAAAATCCGAGTTATGCAACCAAATGCGACAAAAACCAACCTCAGAGAGGTAATTTTAAGCATGAACGTTGGTGAGATTATTTCTATACCGATAGAAAAAACCGTCAACGTCAGAGCCTATGCTTCACAAGTTGGACTTTCCAACGGACGCAAATACCGTACATCTACGCACCCTGACGAGCGAGTTGTAAAGGTTGCGCGTGTAAAGTAAGTTTCACTTTCCTAAATCAAGTAAAACTATGCAAGAAAATAAAAGCGCAACAGAAATAGACCCTAAAAAGTATTACACCGTACAGGAGGCAGCAGACTTCTTCGGCGTTCACCGCTCAACAATATGGCGTTGGGCGAAGTCTCAGCGTTTACATCCTCACCTCCGAGTTGTCAACAACCGCACCGAGTTTCTGGGTGCGGATTTGTTGAAGCTCTCTAAACGCATCTAAGACTGAAGCCTATGGACGCTATACGCGATACGGCAGCCAACAATGAAATCAAACACATTGAGGCTGCACAGCTCAACGCCTATCTCGACACCCTCACCTATCGTGAGAGGGTCGAGTTCGTCACATCGGTAGTGAAGAAAGCCGGGGTAAAACGTCAGACGTTTTTCAACTGGAAGTGTATGGCTTGCCGTATTTCCGAACAGGGCAAGCAGATAATAGAACATGAAGCCGGAGAACATATCTTTTCGGAGAAGATTCCGGCAGAAAAGGAGGTGGCACCATGACAGAATTTCGTCCTATGTGTGACCCCAAAGGTGTATTTTCAGTAAAGCGGACTTGTGCCGAACTTGGCATCTGTCATAAGACCTTGCGTAAACTGCGCCGCAGCGGTCTTATATCCCCATGCAACAACAATCCGCGCAGACTGAAATACACCGGCCAGTCCATTCTTGACTGCTGGGATAAAGCCACCAAACTATGATTAGCGACAAAACAATAGACGCGGTAAGAGACCTGCCCATCGAAGATGTCTTGAAGTCCTACGGTCTGCAATTCCGTAGACGAGGCTCTACGATGTTCGCCTCATGCCCCTTTCATACGGAACGCACACCATCATTCTCCATCACTTCCGGCAAGAATATGTGGTACTGCCACAGCTGCCACCGTGGCGGCGACGGCATCAAGTTCTATATGGAGAAGGAGGGGCTGGACTTCTCCGGGGCAGTTGAAGCCATCGCCAAAGCAAACAATGTCTGCATCGAATACATAAAGAGCGACAAGACCGACGAACAATGCGAAGCAGCAAGAAAGCGCGAGGCGGTCTTAATAGCCCTTTCTTCCGTGCATCAATTCTTCATCGACCAACTCCGGGTAGAGGTGAACGACGAGGCACGAGCAGCCCGTGAGTATGCTTACAATCGTTGGGATGAAGAATTTTGCACCACTTGCGGCATAGGTCTTGCCCCGAAGAACGGCAGACTGCTTGCCGAATACTGCAAGAGCAAAACTTTCTCCGAAGATCTGCTCTTGCAATCCGGCATCTACCGTAAGGATGAAAAGAGCGGACACATCTACACGCTGTTCCGCAACCGTCTTATCATCCCAATTCGCGACCGCTTCGGGCGAGTCATAGCCTTTACAGGTCGTTACCTCGGCGATGCAAAAGCAGACCAGGTGGGTAAATATGTAAACTCGTCAAACTCGCTGATATTTACCAAAGGGGAAACAATCTTCGGCATCGACAAGGCAAGACGTTGTCGTGATGCCTTATTCTATAACATTGTCGAGGGTGCGCCTGATGTACTGCGACTCCAGTCCATCGGTTTGGGAAACACCATCGCCACCCTCGGCACATCGTGGAGTGCAGCCCAGTTCGACCAACTGAGCAAACTTACTCAGTCGGTCTGCTTTATCCCGGATTCCGACCCACCCGACAAAGAACCATTCGGCCCCGGCTTCAAAGCCGTTATGACTAACGGAGCGGAAGCCGTGCGCAGGGGCTTCGATGTGACCGTCCGAGAACTTCCTTTCAACGAAGAAACTATGGAGGATGGCACAACCATACTTCACAAGAACGATGCCGACGAGTATATTCTCTCGCCGGAGATATATGCTTCAATTCCCGAAAAGCCGTTTATTCTCTGGCTCGCCGAGAAAAAATTCTCTGTGGCTTTCTCGATAGCCGAGGAGCGCACAATTATTTCAGAAATTGCAGACCTGTTGCGCCATGTCAAGGAACAGAACATCGCTGATGAATATATTGCCGCCCTTTCCAAACTGCACGGCACGACCCGGCTATGGAAAGGAGCGATCAGCACCGCCAAAGGGGAAGCCCGGCTGAAAGCCGCAGCAAAAGCACCTGAATCTGAAGCCGAGCGCAGAAAAGAACTTCTGCGCCGGTGCAATCTCAATATCATTGACAACTGCTTCTATACTTACGACGACGAGGGAGAGGCTATCAGGCTCTCCAACTTCATTCTCGAATCTCTCTATCATATCAAGGACGAAACCAACGGCACACGTCTGTTCCGTATGGTAAACAAGTTCAACGAGAAAGTAGATATAGAGTTCCGCGAATCGGAGCTTTGCTCGCTCACTACGTTTCAGCAGCGCGTCGGTTCTGTCGGCAACTATATTTGGAGAGCCAAGATAGACAAACTCAACAACGTAAAGGAATATCTGTATCGTGGCACACGTTCTGCCGAGCGCATCCGCAAGATGGGCTGGGATGCCATCAACGGCTTCTTTGCTTTTGGCAACGGCATTTTTAACGGTGAGCGTTTCCTTGCCGTCGATGAACTCGGCATCGTGGAAACCGCCCCGGAAAAATCTTTCTATATTCCGGCCACTTCAAAAATGTACGAGAATAATCCGGAAATATACCAGTTCGAGAGGCTGTTTATCCACGAAAACCGCAGCGGCATCAAACTCTATGACTTTGCCGCGCAGCTTGTCAGAGTGTTTGGTGACAACGCAAAAATAGCTTTCTGTTACCTGCTCGCCACGCTTTTCCGCGATGTTGTGTTCAGTCGCACTCGCCATTTCCCAATCCTAAACCTTTTCGGTGAGAAAGGTACGGGCAAGACAACGCTTGCCACCTCTCTCCAGTCGTTCTTTATCCACAGCGTCGACCCACCGAACCTCGGTGTTACCTCCGTTCCGGCTATGAATGACCGCGTCAGTCAGGCGGTCAATTCGCTTGTCGTGTTCGACGAGTATAAGAACGACCTTGATATACGAAAAATCGCATACCTCAAAGGCTTGTGGGGTGGCGGCGGCCAAACAAAGAAGAATCAGAACACCGACGGAATGGCGGCGCAGACCATCATCTCCACCGGCATTGCCCTTTGCGGCCAGGATAAGCCGACACAGGACATGGCACTATTTACCCGTGTGTTGTTCCTCGCTTTCTCCAAAACCTCTTTCTCCAAGCCGGAGCGCGATGCTTACGAGGATCTTGTAGCCATGTGTTCGTTGGGAAACACCCACATTACTATCGAAGTACTGAAGAACCGTCAGCTATTCGAGAAGAATTTTTCCAGTGCATACACACTGACAAAATCGGAACTTTCCAAAATAATCGAGGGCGAGAAAATACACGACCGTATCTTCGGCAACTGGATTATACCACTTGCCGCTTTCCGCACCCTCGAATCGGTGCTGTCGCTTCCGTTCAGCTACAACGACCTGCTCACGGTTGCCGTGGCCGGTATGCGCTTGCAGAACGAGACGGCACAGGAAAGTTCGGAGATGGGCGACTTCTGGGAAGCTCTGCAAGGCTTCCACACACAAGGCCGCGCCATCGACAAGGCTCATTTCCGCATCAAGTGGCACCGCACTTTCCGCAGTACAACAATGAAAGAGGATATGGTGTTCCCGGAAGCTACTCCCGTGTTATACTTGAACAGCGCAGCCGTGGCCGGTCTGTTCAATGGTCGCAGCTCGGCTAACGCCACCGCCAACCGCAGCAACTGGAGTACAATGCTTTCCTATCTCCGCTCGCATCCGTCGTTCCTCGGTCTGAAACAGGACCGGTTCACTATTCTGCTCGCCAACGAACAGCCGGACTACACCTTTGAGACCGTGAACGGTTCATCGGTGCGCAAGTTGAAAGTAAACCGCCCCAAGGCGATGTGTTTCAACTATGCCATGCTCAAAGCGGAGTTCGGGCTGAACCTCGAAACCGAGGTTATCTCCGAATCGGAGGAACTTGCAGAGGACGCAGAACCTGCCGCACCGGAACAGCAACCACAGCAGCAAGAGCAAGTTCCTCGCTCTCTTTTCGATGCTCCAAGCAACGAAGAAGAAGTGCCGTTCTGACATTATTAAACCTCATTCTTTACTCTAAGGTCAACTCCAAAGGTTGGCCTTTTTATTTTCCAAAAGCAAAGGTGAGGAAAGCAAAAGCGTATATTTTCGGAAAGTCACCGTTGACAACAAAGCACTCTTTGGCTATCAACGACTTATGAAAATATACAGCGTTGACAATCGTTGACACTGGTAGTCATTTTCGGAAATCCGAAAATTTCGGGAGACAAGCGTTGACACTTTTCTGCCCTATCTATACTTATCTTATTTTTCTTTCAAAAAGAGATAAAGTATTGTAATAGAACTGCTTTACGCATCGCATTTTGACTTCGACAGACTCGCTGTCTACGGTGTCAACGCTGTCACCCCTCCAAATATATTGCTTCCATATATTTTCACTTCTTTGCCGAGGCTGAAAATCTGCATTTTGCGTCCCCCGAAGTCACGCTATATCCCTCTTTGGAAATAGGTAATACCACTGAATATCAGTATCTTTGCATAAGAATTACAGCAGATTATGAGCAACATTTGCATCTACTTACCACTCGAAGATTACCTCGCCCAATGGTTCATTCACGAACAAGGGGGCGAGGTGCCGGTGCATCTTCTTCGAGGTTCGGTAGAGAGTAAACTTCTGCAAACCTATCTTGCCAAACGTCCAATAGGACAGTTGCCGGAATCGGGCGACGGCAAAACGGCCATCGCCATTCCTACGTTCCGCAATCGCCCGGCGGAAACCTACAATTTTCTTCCGAAACACGCTCTTTCTTCTCTGCTGAACATCATCCGTGAACGTTTCGATGTCCAGTTGTGGGAAGACTTGCATCAATTCGGTAAGATCGGCAAACGCCAAGACTATCTCATTTACGCATTTATGGAGAAGCACGGCATAGAGGCTTCGGAGAAGAACTGGAATGCCATTGCAAAGCGTTATCAGCGGCAAAGAAATGAATATCTCCACCGAGAACGCTCAAAAAAACAGTATTCTCGAAAAAAATTTCATTGATTTCAGCACCGCAAATTTTCAATTATGCTATTTATGCTATAATGCGAACATCCACTCAAATACTACCCGGAATTAAGGCTATCGGCTGGGTCGATTGCCGACACCTGCCGAGGCGCGTTGACCTCTCCGCTATCTGCGGTATGCAGGTAGCCGTCCTCACGGATGTTCACCCCATATCGTTCTTTGACGAGCCGACCTGCGAATATCAGACCAAGAAAGACGGTGCCGGGTACGAGGACACCGCCACCTTGAAGTTCCTGACAAGCGAGATACTTCCCCGGTCTGCCGTTCTCGGTTTTGTCGTTACCGATGTAAACAATCAAAGCTATCTTATCGGCTCGCTCGAGCATCCGCATCCCATTGTGGAGTGTCAGCAGCAGACCGGCATACCGTCGGGCGATGCCGCCGGATATGCCTACGAAATAAAACACGTCAGCATCAAGTCGATGGTACCGTGCATCATATAGAATAACATTTAGCCCATCAGGTCATACACAGATTTTGAAGTTGGAAACCGCTCGTCCGTGAGGATCGGCGGTTTTCGTTTTTCAGCGGTAGGAAAAAAGACCATTATATATAAGGTACGCGAGAGCCACACTTGCGAGCGACACCCTACGTCGTGTCAGGAACCGCGGTCAGTGGTGGCGGAACACGGGTGCGCCTAAGTCGTAACCCCATAAACAGGACGGCTGCATTATCGAAGCGGCAAGACCGCCCGGTGTTCAATATCTCGGTGTAGCACCTCTCTTTGATGTTAGGCAAGTGTCCCGTTCTCCGCAGTAGCCCTTCGGGTGTCGAAGTCCGTAATACTCCAGTCATCGGATTTTAGGCTCGTGCTGAGCCTGTCGCACTATGGCTGAATATTTGTCGCCTCGTCTATGCTGCCCTCGTATTGTCAGCGGTAGCCGGAGGAAGTTCTCGAAGTCTATATCTGAACCATCATCTCTTTATCAGGTCTACCAGTCAGCGCAGCCTTGCAGTAATTAGAAACAGCGGTGTCATTGCATCGAGCCGCAACGGTATATCCACGGACGGCACAGCCGACATTGCACTTGCCAACATTGTAAGTACCGACATAGTGGGTCGCTGATTCGTCTGCGCTGCTCTTATTGCTCCGGCATCCTCGGTCGGGGTCAGTCGTTCCGCCTGTACGTGGCGGCTTCGCCACTCTCCGTGAGCCTCATTCCCTGCTTTTCATCTTTCATCTTCGTTTCCATTCTCCGGGTAACACTCCCGGCTCATCGTCTTGTTTTACCCCGCAAAGTTATTACCTCCCTGCGGAACGTCAAGGTCGTACACTCCGTGTTTGACGAAAAAAGTTCTTAACGCTTCGCTACGTTGCAGCTAAACTTTTTGCGCTCAAAACCTTGTCTCAAAGTCCGCCGTGGAGGCACTTTTCGGGCAGCGTAAAACAAAAAACAATGAACCATACGTTAAACCATCTAATTTCAACTACAATGAGATTACAATTCGGAGAACTCAACATCACTCCAAGAGTCGTGAACCGACTCCATGAACTGGACTTCACTGTCCCCGAACTCGAAGATGCCATCGCCGACCACAAGAGCAGCTGCGACGGCGAACCCTCTGTCTACGTCGGTACTTACGGCAAGTACAACGGTGGCTCGCTCTGCGGCCTGTGGATTGACCTCAGCAGCTTCGACGACTACGACGAGTTTATCAATTTCTGCAAGGCTATCCACGCCGACGAGGAAGACCCGGAGCTGATGGCTCAGGACTTCGAGTGCTTTCCCCGGCAGTGGTATAACGAGGGCTTCATGGACGAGGACGACTTCAACCATATCCTTGAATACTCTCAGATGTGCGACAAGCACGGCGACGAGGCCGTCGATGACTACATGGAGTTTTACGACGATTTCGACAACTTCGATGAAGCCTACTGCGGAGAATGGGACAGTGAAGAGGACTTCGCCCGTAACATCGTCGAGGAGTGCTACGACATTGAAAAGTCAATGGGCAGTCTTGCCAATTACTTTGATTATGAGGCCTTCGCTCGCGACCTGTTCATGTGGGACTACAACATGGGCGCACACAATCACGTGTTCCGCCGCCTCTGACCCCTGACCCGACAACTTCGGGAGTCGCTCGCAAGAGCGGCTCTCGCTGTTTATAGTTCCAATGAGTTTTCTTTCAAAAGAAAATCATAGATGCTTATAATGGTTATCCCGGATTCATTATGCAAAACAGGAGTGTATTCTCCCAATATTATGATTTTCTTGAATGAATCATCAATGTTTCTCAAAGATGCTTCTTCCTGTTTGACCTTTTCTTCATCAATCATTCTATAAGCTGACTGAATATAGTACCGCTTACTGCCTTGGTTACAGACAAAATCCACTTCGAGATATTGTCTGCCACGCTCGCCATTCTCATTTCGCATCTGCTTTGGCACAACTCCGACATCCACACTGAATCCTCGCGCTATCAACTCATTGAAGATTACATTTTCCAAAAGATGTGTATATTCAACTTGTCTGAAATTCAGGCGCATATTCCGCAACCCACAATCGGTGAAATAGTATTTATAAGGACTGTCAATATACCGTTTCCCTTTAATATCGTATCTGCTTGCCTTTTCCATCAAAAAAGAGTCACAGATATATTCAAGATAATTGACTATGGTGTTGCGACTTACCTTTTCATGCTTCACACTTTCAAAGGTATTGGCGAGTTTCGTTGCATTTGTAAGTCCTCCGATAGAAGAAGCAAGTATGTTGAGAAGTTCGTCAAGAACCTCAGTACTCTTAATCTTATAGCGGTTTACAATATCACTGATATAGGTATTTTCAAATAATGCTTTCAGCATCTCTACCTTTTCTTCATGTGTTTCCTTTTCAACAACTTGCGGCAACCCTCCGTAAATCATATAGTCGCGCAGCGCATCGGCCTGATTCGCATTTGTTGTCGAGATAAATTCTCTGAAAGACAGTGGATGCAATCTCACTTCTTCACCACGTCCGGCAAACTCGGTTCTTACTTGTTTTGACAAAAAACGGGCATTACTGCCGGTAACATATACATCCGCATTGCTCTGATTAAGATAACTGTTAAGCACATCCTCAAATTCCGGGACGAGCTGTATCTCATCAATCATGACATAATGCATTTTAGCATCGGTCAACTTGGAATCTATGTATGTAAGCAACGCATCGGGGTCACGTAATGGCTTATTACGTCTATCTTCAAGATTGATATTGATTATATGTTCATTATCAACACCTTGCTCTTTAAGCCATCCGGCATAAAGGGTTGATAACAAAAATGATTTACCACATCGGCGTATGCCGGTTACAATTTTAATCTTGCCATTATGTCGTTTGGCAATAAGTTTTTGAAGATAGGTATCGCGCTGTATTATCATATCTACTGACAAAAACTGTGTCTTGTCACACTTTTTGTCAGTGCAAAGGTATCTCATTATTTTGATTCCACCAAATTTTTCTGTCTTTTAGTGGCTAATTATATAGCGGTAACTTCGTGGCGTAAACAAGTTTCGCTATGTCTAAAACCGCATACAACATCTCGCTCAAAGGTTACGTCGGAGGCTCCGACTTTGACCGCAAGACCGTTGACACGACTCTCGCGCAAAACGAGGGTAAACGTGTCAATGTTCTTATCGACAGCCTCGGCGGTTCACTCGCCACCGGCTTGTCTATCTCATCAGCTTTCCGCAATCACGGAAATGTTGCCGTGCATTTTGTCGGACTCAACGCCTCGGCCGCCACCATCGCTTCGCTCGGCGCGGCTCATATCTCGATGGATGCCGGGGCCATGTATCTCGTACATAAATGCTCGATGGCTTTCTTCGAGTGGGGCAATCTCAACAGCGACCGATTCGCCTCGCTCATTGCCGACTGCGAGAAAATCAAGTCCGACCTCGACAAACTCGACCTGAATGTAGCCCAACTCTATGCCGCACGGTGCAAGCGTAAGCCGGAAGACCTGCTCGCCTTGATGAAAGTCGGAGGCTGGCTCTCGGCAAAAGAAGCCCTCGAATGGGGTTTTGTCGATGAAATCACAGACCTTGCCGACGAACCTGCCCCCAAGCTCACCGATGCACTTGCTTCCGCTATGGCCTCGGAGGGCATGCCGATACCGAACATCCCCCTGTCAGAGGCCGACCGCGATTCAATCTTCGGGAAGTTCATCTACGCACTTACATCTTTCTTCAAACCGGCAACCAACCCAATCACTACCGCAATGAATAAGACCTACACTTTCCTGTGTGCCGTTCTCGGCATCTCGGCTGTTGCCCTGACGGACAACAAAGCCTCGCTCACCGATGAAGACCTTGTCAAGATTGACAACGCCCTCAAAGAGAAAGACGATGTTATCGCTTCTAAGGACACAACCATCGCTGACCTCCAAGCCAAGCTCGACAAGAAACCGGCTGAGGACACCTCGGCAGTCGTAGACGATGCCAAGCAGTCCGGCAAGGCTGACCCCAAGAACGATGTCGAGCAGTTTGTAGATACCTACAACTCCGCCCGCGCTCTTTTCAACGAAGTATAAACCATAAAATCCCATACCACAATGGCAGGTAAATTTTCATTCACTCTCCAAGAGTATCAGGAAGCCGCGGTCAAATATCGCCCCGACCTCCTTATGCTCCCGATTATCGGCATCGGCGACACGCTCCAGTTTATGACGGGTCGACCCGGTATCCGATACAAGGAGCGCGTCGGCAACCTCACAGGTGACGCACAGTTCGCTCCCTACAATCCGCAACGTGCCGTGGACTACAACCTCGGCATCGAGTTCCGCGACCTCGAAACCTACTTCGGCTCTGTTGTTGCCAACTTCGAGCCGAACAGCGCAATCTCCACATTGCTCGGTACTGGCGCGACCAAGGGTGACGGTCAGATGACTACGCCAACCGCTCGCCACGTCCTCGCCAAGATTGCCAAGAACCTATCCGAACATCTCAACGATGCCGTATGGAACGGAAAGCGCAACGCCGCCGGTGATACCACCGCCGACCTGTTCGACGGCTTCGACACGATTACCGAAAAGGAAATCGCCAACGGTGCTATCGCCGAAGCCGAGGGCAACTACATGAAGTTCACCGACGCGATTACTCCGGCTAATGCCGTTGACATCGCCAAGGAGATTCTGTTCTCCCTCGACCCGCGCCTCCGCTCACAAGACCTCTATCTCTACTGTTCGCAGGACTTCGTCGACAAGTACAACGAAGGCTACCTGCTCACTCACGGCGGCATACCGTACAACACGCAGTACGGACAGCAAGCCGTTGAAGGCTCTAACGGCAAGCTGAAATTTTGCCCCCTCTACAATAAGGCAGGCTCAAAGTTCATGCACGTTACCACCAAGGCAAATATGCTCGTCGGTTACGACCAGATGGGCGACGTGGAAAACGTGATGGTGAAAGAGTATGCACCCTTCATCCTCTCGTACATCGCCACTATGTTCTTCGGTGTGCAGTTTGAAACGCTCGACAAACGCCGTTTCAAAACCATTGAAATAACCGTCTAATTCTCCGCTACTATGGCAAATAAATGTACATCTATACAGAAATCGCTCGGTTGGTGCCAAGGCACTCCCGAGCTTCCCGGTGTGAAACGCCGTATCTACTACCTCGCCAAGAGCGAAATTGTGGCGTTCCCACAACTCCCTCGTGATGAACTCGGTCGTGCCACTTCCGCTACCCTTGCCGGTGACTTCACACTCGCCGCTGATGTCAAGTGGAAGTATATCGACATCCTTCCCGACAAGTCGCAGCTTACCTCCGAGGCGCAGGGCGAACTGCCCTCGCAGACGCAGCTCAACAAGCTCACTGCCGTTCACCCAGGTGTCGGTGCTGATGCGTCAGCAGCTGCTGCCTACATCAACAACACCGACAATGTGTTTGTCGTGGAAGATATGAAAGGCAATCACCGCGTCCTCGGTAACGACAAGTGGAACACGAAAGCCACTGTCGCACAGGATTTGGGTCAGGGTGCCACCGGCACAACCTCGACCACAATCTCCGTCGAGGCTACCGACGAAGTGCCTGCACCATTCTATGTCGGCAACCTCGAAACCGAGGACGGCGATATTGACTGCTCCGCTACCGGCACAGTCAAGAAAGCGTAACGGCCCATTCTCCACATAACCCTATGGATAGAGCCGTCAGGAAAGGAGCTGTATCGTTGGACGAGATGTTGAACAACATCGAAGTGCCTTCGCTCGATGTTCCCGACCTCGACGGCTCTTTTGTTCCCACAGGAGAAGCAAAAGACTTGTTCGCCGAGAAAAAACGTGCAGCATGGAAAGACGTGCAGCAAGCCGAGGCTCGTTGCGACTTCGCTCCTAACAAGGTGCGAATTTCCTACCGCAATCCTCAGTTTGGCATTATCTCACTATGGAAAAAGTCGGTCTACGGCAGAACCTTGACCGACATTAAAGGCGACCCTGAAATGGTCGAAAAATTTGCCGAGGGCATGAACACCCTAATCCGGCAAATTCTCGGTCACTCGCTCGCCAATGGCGACTGGTGCATCGTTACCTCGCCAAAGCGTCGCCACAAGACCCGGAATTTCGCATCGCTTATTTCCACTCGTCTTGCTGAATTGCTCGGCATACCGTTTTACGAAGACCTTGCCGAGTGCCACTCCAAGCATCGTGTCGGGGCTGTCTTTACCTTTGGCAAGACACCGCCCACAGAAAGTAATATTATCGTTTTTGACGATTTCGTTACCACCGGCGCCACGATGATTTCAATGCGAGAGCTGCTGATGTCACTCGGCAAAAATCTCGTGTTCTTCACCGGAATAAACAATAAGCTATAACTCAATAGAATAAAGAACGTGTCGGCGAAGCCAATGTCCTTCTTCTAATGCCGGATGTTCAAACTCTCCGACTTTACTCATCCCGATTTTATTCATTACTCTTTCAGACGGCGCATTTACAACAGCCGTGAAAGAGTACAATTTTTTCATCCCTATTGTTCTTGCAAAATTCAAAACTGCGCTTGCTGCTTCTGTTGCGTAACCATTGTTCCAATATCGCTTGTCAAGTCGCCAACCGATTTCAGTTTCGCCTTTGATTTCAGAATCAAAGCCTATTTCATGTAAACCTACATAGCCTATAAACTTGCCGGTTGACTTCAACTGTACAGCAAAAAGCCCGTATCCTTTCGTATTCATCTCACTTATAATTCGATGTGCGAAGTTGTCGCTGGTCTCTTTGCTTAAAGTATTCGGGAAATATTTCATCACCGATGCATCGCCATTCATCTCTGCAAATGGTAATAAATCGCTATAACGCCACTCACGCAAAATAAGTCGTTCTGTTTCTATGCTCTCTATCATACTGCAAAATTACACATTTTCCGTCTTTTAGAGAGTAAAGTCCTCAGTATAATTTTGTGGCAGATAAAATTATATGCCATTATGGACCACAAATTTACCGAACTCATAAAGCAATGGCTTGAAACACCCGAAGCGGAGCGCGACTACTCCGTTGGCGCTCTTTACATTTTGAAACTCTCCGGCAATCAAATCATGTATCGCAACATCGTTGCTCAACTTGACCGCCGCCACGATGTGGTGGAGTATCAGCTTCAGAAATACTACAATTTCCGCGTTCAAGCCCTCACTCATGCGCAAGTCGAGGAAATGGCCGAACAGGTAGAAACCATCGTGGCCGAACATATTCCGCTTGCCGCAGAAGCCGACAAGCAACCGCAGAAAGGTAAGCGAGCCGACCACGACTCTCTGCCTGACGACATCAAGGCGAAGTATGTTGAGAACCTTTCACTTCTCCAACGTATGCGTGAGCTGCATCTGCGCCTCCGCTCGCTGTCGCTTGAAAACGCGACCTGCCCGGACTCCGAGCGTTATCCGTTCCTTAAAGAACTGATAGCCCTCGACAAGAAACTTCATGCCAACTGGCAGACTTACGACCACTATGTAGCCCCCGGCTCCGAGGCCTCGCCCTCGCGATCTGCAAAAGCCAAACGCTCCGCCGCCGGTAGCAAGAAGTCTGCAAAGAAATGAAAAGGACTGCCAACATTGACCAAATCCTTCGTCCGTTGAAAGAGACGCCGTTTCAGGCTTACCTTTCAAATGCCGTGCAGGTGGCCGACATCCTCGAATGGATTTTAGGCCAAGTCGGTGTGGCCGAAGTCTGGCAGACTTCTTTCTCCATTTCCGAGGAATTTCTTCGCCGACTCTTTTTCATCACAAAGGATAAGCGCGTGAGTCGGATTAACCTTGTGCTCGACCACAAGGCTACCAACAAGACGCTCAAACTTTGGGCGTTCATCACCCAAGTTATCGAGCGCACCTATCTTGCTGACAATCACAGCAAGATTTTGTTGGTAAAATCCGAGGACGGAGATACTGTTTCGGTCATTACCTCACAGAACTTGACCCGTGGCAACCGCCACGAGTCGGCGTTCATCTCCACCGACCCGGCGATCTTCGCCACACTCAAAGCGCAGGTCGATGATTTAATCACAAACCATTCAGTGCCTCTCCATGACTTATTCCGAGACCGAATTACAGCAGATTGAGAAGTTTGCCTCAATCTACTTGAAAATTTCCGACATCGCCGTAATACTTGATATTCCGGCTGATGTGCTGCGTTCGGACATTGCCGACCGCACAACAGACGTGTCGAAAGCCTACCGACGTGGCAAAGCAGCCTCTAAGGTCAAGCTACATTCCCAAGAAATGATGCTTGCACAGGTAGGCTCTCCACTTGCCATTGAAAACACCCACCGAAACCTGCTCGATATGGAAGACGACGAGTAAACTCTTACCTATATGTCATATCCCAACGCCATAGAAGTTTGCCGCGCAGAACTCTTTACCAAAGAGATTGAACTCCGCGACCGTTATCCACAAGCCCTTGTGGATAAGGTTTTGCGTGTCCGCGAAATGTATAACTGGTTTATCGCCAACCCCGACGGCACAGACCGCGAGTTTGTCGCCGAGGTCTGCCAACGCCACGGCATACACCGCACGACGGCCTATTCCGACCTTGCCGTGGTGAAGTCGCTGCTCCCGATGCTCGGCAGCGCATCGCGCGATTTCCACCGTTGGCGCACAAATGAAATGCTGATGAACACCTACAAAATGGCGGAGAAGCGTAAGGACACTAAGACAATGGAACGAGCGGCAACCGCCTACGGCAAGCTCAACCGCGTTGACCTTGAAGACGAACAGGCTATACCGTTCGACCAAATCATGGTGCAACCATTCACGGCTACCGATGATCCGCGTGTCCTCGGCATCGAGCCTATTCCCAATCTCGCAGATAAAATCTCTGCGATGATTGAGAAATACCGCCGCGAAACCATCGACATTCAAGATGTCGAGTTCGAGGAAGTCGACCTCGAATTTGAAAATCTATTCCCCGATAAACAACAGGAAACCGACACAGACATAGACGATGAGTGAGAAACGCATATATTTCAACAAGCCCCAACGCCTGACGCAGCTAATCGGTGCAAACACCACCGTTATCGTCGCGGGGCGACGCACCGGCAAAACGGACAGCATAGCTGCTCCGTTTGTTCTGCGCAATATGCAGCGTATGCCCGGCTCGACAGGCGGCTTCGTCGTGCCGACCTTCAAGCATGGATTGACTAACACAATCCCCGGCTTGCTCGCCGCATGGAAGCGCTGGGGCTTCATCGAGGGACTGCACTATGTCGTGGGCCGTAAGCCCCCGAAGTCGTTCCGGCAACCTATCATCGACCCGAAAGATTATGAACATGTCATATCTTTCTACAATGGCTCTGTGGCCATCATAATCTCGCAGGACAGGCCCGGCTCGTCTAACTCGCTGACCTTGTCGTGGCTGCTCGTCGATGAAGCGAAATTTATTGACTACGCCAAACTCAAAGACGAAACGCTCCCGGCCAACGGCGGCATAAAGTCGCACTTTGGCAAGCACTCCTTCAATCACTCAATTATGATTTTGAGCGATATGCCGCAGACCCAAAAGGGCAGTTGGTTCCTGCATTACCGCGACAAGATGGACGTGGATCTTATCAGAACGATTGAGGCCACGGTCTATGAGATATGGCGCACCAAAGAGCGCATACGCGCCCTCAACGCCAAAGGCGAGGCCGTGCCGCCATATCTCAAAGGCTACCTGCGCCGCCTTGACCGCGACCTCAATAAGATGCGCTCCGTTGCGGTCTACTACCGCGAGTATTCCTCAATCGAGAACTTGCAGCTTCTCGGTGAGAACTATATTAAGCAAATGAAGCGCGACCTTACACCTTTGACCTTCCAAACCTCTATTCTTTGTCAGAGGATCGGAATTGCAAAGGACGGCTTCTACTCGTCTATGCGCGAGGGGCACAAGTACGATGCCAACGATAATCAGTACCTCGATACTCTCGGATATGATTATGACTTCTCGACGCTCGATGCTCGCGCCGACAAGGACGTTGACCCCGACGCCCCCATCTGCATCGGCATGGACTACAACGCCAACATCAACTGGATTGTCGCCGGTCAACCACGCGACCGCCGACTCAATGTAATCAAATCCTTCTACGTCAAGTTCGAGCGTAAAATCCCGGCACTCGTCCAAGACTTCTGTCGCTATTATGCGGAGCACCGAAACAAGACCGTGGTCTACTATTTCGATGCAACCGCTCTCGGCTCAAACTATGCCGTCAACGAGCAGGATTTCCGTTGGGTGGTAGTCCATGAGTTCGAGCGGCAGGGCTGGCGAGTGGAGGCCGTGTACCTCGGCAACCCCATGCGCCACGATGAAAAGTACCTGCTCATCAACCAGGGCTTCGCAGGTAAGCAACGCCTCATGCCGTTCTTCAACCGCTCCAACAACGAAGACCTTATCCTCGCCGTCCAGTCAGCCGGTGTAAGCCGCGGACGCAACGGCTTCCACAAAGACAAGTCCGGTGAGAAACTTGCCGAGTCCGAAGAAGACCTGCTCGAACACCGCACCGACGGCACCGACGCTTTCGATACCCTCTACATCGGCTGCGAAAAATTTCCTTATCACGACTCGTTTTCGCTATCCACATCAGGGGTGATTTGATGTTGAAAAGCACATGATTTTCAGCGGCATAATATATGCCGAAATCCTTGCCTATGTCAAGGATTTTTCGTAATTTTGTGCTTAGAAAACAACATCAAAATCTGCTCCCTATGTCAGTAAAAATCTACGTCGTTGACGACCCCATTCTTATAAGTTTTATCGAGGACAACGACCTCGACGGCTTCAAGGAATACCTTGACTCCGACGATACTCTCTTGTTCGGCGAACCTGAAACATTCGAGACAGAGGCCGAAGCCCTCGCGTTCTGCTCCGGCATCGGCCACGGTGTCGATGAACGCGCCCCGGTAGAGCGTTTTCCGCTCCGTTCTTCCGAGCCCGAAGACCTCCCGTTCATCGAGGCCATCGAGAACTATTGACCCCTCTCCATACGTTTTTTAACCTCGGTGTGCTTGATTTTCGCACACTGAGGTTATTATCTTTGTCTCGGATTGCAACAGTCTCAATTTTTTTCGCTAACTTTGCAATCTAAACGCGCCCGCTGACGAAAGACCAATCAATGTAAGTAACAACTTATATACAACATATTAAGGAACTTCCTTGTAGACGCTTAAAGGTTTGGTCGCCTGTCAGCCTACTCGGAAGTTCTTTGAGCATTTACAATGCTGTGAGCAGGAAGACCAAGACATATAATATTCCAGATGCGGTTGTAGAAACAATCGCATGTGAGCGCAGGTCTCCATACGGCATTCGCTCTTACGTTAGTCTATTTAGTAGTGCCGGTATCGGTTGTTATGGCTTTAAGGAATTAGGCTATAACTGTATCGCCACCGTTGAGCTTCTTGAAAAACGTTTGAAGATTCAGAGGTATAACAACAAATGTCTCCTTGATTCTGGATATATTTGTGGCGATATGACCTTGCAGGAAACCAAAGATAAAATATTCAGGGAACTCACGGTTTGGAAAGATTGTTTTGGTGTTGCTGATTTAGATGTTTTAATCGCGACTCCTCCGTGTCAGGGAATGTCTGTTGCCAATCATAAGAAAGGTGATGAACTAAAACGTAATTCTCTCGTGGTAGAATCAATTAAAATTACGCGCGAAGTATTACCTAAATTCTTTGTTTTTGAAAATGTAAGAGCTTTCCTCAATTCCATTTGTACTGACATTGATGGCGTTGACAAGTCCATTTATGAAGCTATTACATTCAATCTCGGGGGGCACTACAATATTCTTTTCAAAGTCATTAATTTCAAAGATTATGGCTGTCCCTCAAGCAGGACAAGGACTTTGGTTATAGGTGTTCGTAAGGATATAGTCGATATTACTCCTAACGATATTTTCCCCTCTCAGTCGCCCGAAAAAACTTTGAGAGAGACTATTGGACACCTCCCCAGTCTAAAAACGATGGGCGAAATATGGGACGAGGACATATATCATAATTTCAGATCCTACGCTCCCCACATGGAGGCTTGGATTTCTGAAATTAAGGAGGGTCAATCCGCTTTCGATAATGATGATATTTCCAGAATACCACATACCGTCAGAGATGGCGTTATAGTCTATAACGCACAAAAGAACGGTGATAAATATACCCGTCAACGTTGGGACAAGGTGGCTCCATGTATTCACACTCGGAATGATATTATGGCGAGCCAAAATACCGTTCATCCATCGGATAATCGAGTATTTAGTATTCGAGAAGTAATGCTGATGATGTCAGTTCCTCAGTCTTTCCAATGGTCGGATATTCCCTTTGATGTGTTAAACGCCATGACATTAAAGGAGAAAAAAGCCTTTTTGAAAAAGGAGGAAATGAATATCCGTCAAAATCTTGGTGAGGCAGTTCCGACAATTATTTTTAGGCAGATTGCTTCCAAAATTCGTAAGTCTTTAGATAGTTCATCCTTTTCTAATGCGGATGCTTCAACATACGTTAGGGACAACAATTTAAGTACTCAAGAAAGTATAATATCTTTCTTGGGACGCACAAATTATGATTTCTCTCGCATTTCTCGAATCGTCGAAATGGCTAATTCCGAGAGGGATAATACCGCTGCATATTACACACGTCAGGATGTTTGCTTCGCAATAGTCAATAATCTGCCTGACGCAAAAAACTTTTCTAACCTCACAATTTTAGAGCCGTCTATCGGTGTAGGCAATTTCTTGCCTTCATTGATAGAAAAGTACTCATCCGTTACTAATGTTGAAATTGATGTTGTCGATATAAATCCTGCCTCTATTGAAATTCTCCAAGAAATGCTCCGGCATATTTCTATACCTGAGAATTTCCATGTCAATTTTATCAATGCGGATACTCTTATTCATCGTTTTGATAAAAAATATGATATTGTAATCGGCAATCCTCCTTATATGAAGCTGACAAAAGATAAATCTTTATCATCTATTTATAAGGCCTCAGCAAGAAATAAGGAAACCAATAATTTATTCGCTTTCTTTATCGAGAAAGCCCTTTCATTGGGCCGGTTTGTATCTCTTATTGTACCTAAGAGCCTAATCAATGCACCGGAATATAATGTCACTCGGCAACAGATGTCTCAGTTTGCCATTACGCATTTTATCGATTTCGGAGAGAAAGCATTCAAGGGTGTTAAAATAGAGACTGTTTCATTTACCATTGATACCGATAAAAAGCCTTCCGATGTAATAGTCTACTCTTACATCAATAACACTGTACGCAAGATTAGACAATCATATATAACGGACACACGTTTCCCGTATTGGTTAATATACCGTGATATGGATTTTGATACGGTGGCTGATTCGATGCAATTAGGTATATTCAGAGCCTATCGAGACCGCGTTATAACAAAACGCGTTACAAAATCACAAGGCTACATAAGAGTTCTCAAATCTCGAAATATCGGCAATAATGAGGTGGTTAATATTGAAGGATATGATTGTTTCATTGATGATGCTTCGGCTTATGACGTAGGAAAATTCCTTAACCATACCGAGTGTGTCTTATTGCCCAATCTCACATACAATCCAAGAGCATGTTTTATGCCAAAAGATTGTATTGCCGATGGCTCAGTTGCTATCCTTACGCTGATAGACCCAACGCTTAAAATAAGCACCGATGACCTCGCATTTTATGCGACTGATAAATTCGCCAAATTCTACATGACAGCGCGAAACCTCGGTTCCCGGTCATTAAACATAGATAACAATTCTGTTTTCTTCTTCGGAAAACTTAATACACAGACGGAATGAGAGAATCCATAAATAAGTTCCTGTGTCAGTTTGACCTTGATGTTCGCAAGTCTGGCGATGCCCGATTCGCTGATCAAAAATGCACACCTGATGTAGTTTGTTTTATAGCTGACTGCATTTTGAATATCGTTAAGCCTGACCATACTTTTACCGTCAGCGACATATGGGATTCACAATATTTCATCAAAAATGCTGTTGCCGTTTTTGGGAAGCCTATACCGACCAATCCAACAGCAAGGCATGAATACGATAAATTTATTCAGCAACCACTCAGGCTTTTGGGATATGCGCACGTGTTGAATATTACCAAATCGGGTAGCGCCAACGTCTACTCGATAGCTGATGAGGATATGCTCGACTATATCTCACGTCGTGAGCGCAATACATTCAATTTCTTGTATTGCTATTTCCGCAAGGTGATGGAAGATAGTGGTATGTGGAAATATTTCCAGGAGTTCATAGACAAGTCCGCTCAGGGAGATATATCCAAATCTGACTATATGTTCTTGCGTGATAAATTTATTCGATTTATGATTGGCAACACCAACATAAATACCGCCGTCGAAGTACGAAGAATATTTCCCAAGATACTCAATATCTTTGCCGTTGACAATAACATCTGCGGCTCTGAAAGAGGGACGCTTTCAAAATATCCTTTTACTTTCTCCGACCTTATGTATAATCGTAAGAACTGGAGGGATTTCAACAAGGACAAGTCGATGACAAGACAAGAAGCCGCAGAAGGGGCCATTGACACCCAACAAGAAGCGTTCAGTAAGTATTATGTTGACAAGGCCATTGCTCTCATTCGTAAAATTCACCACGAGAGTGAAGTTCATGACCAATGGGGTAACGGTCCTGCGACACAGGTACACCATATTTTCCCACGTTCGCAATTTCCTCAAATTGCTCATTATGTGGAAAATCTCATCCTCCTTACCGCAACCCAACATAACACCAAAGCACATCCTAACAACAATACCCAAGTCGTTGACCAGGACTATCAGTTAGTGCTTCTTCTTGCAAAGTCAGAAACCATCGAGAAATCCTTGAAATTAGTAGGAGAAAAATACTACCGTAAGGAGTCATTTATATATGTGATTAACACTGGCCTTAATCAGGAAATAAGTGTTAAACTTTCTTTTAATGAAATCCGTTCACTTCTCATTCAACTCTATAACGCAGCTTAAATAATGTTTTTGGTCGACCCTCCTCTATATTTCACTATTGACTCCTGGCCTAAGTTGCGAGAATTAAATACTACTGGGACAAGAGATAAGGGTGTCTATATTGCTCCTACAGGCCAAACATTTTATTTTAAAACTTCTATAAAGCAAGGTAAAAAAGATTATCCTTGCGAGTTTTGGTCTGAAATAGCGGCTTCTATTTTGGGGTTTCATCTTGGTCTTCCTGTTTTACATTATCATATTGCCAGTTGCAATGATAAAATTGGATGTATTTCCCAAAATATGATTGACCTAAAAACTGAAGAACTTATTGAGGGTGTCAATCTCATTATACAATTTGAACCAAACTTCCGCGAAGATTGCAGAACCAATCATCATTTTTATATGATTGAAAATGCTCTTAAATTAGTCGGCTTGATTGAATATAGGCGTATCGCTGTTGAGATGGTTCTATTTGATTGCATTATTGGTAATACCGATAGACATTCAGAGAATTGGGCACTAATACGAAATAAAGTCGGAGAATCCTATTATTCCGAACTTAAAAAGAAAAACCTATTTTTACGAATAAAAGAATACTGGAACTTTCATAGAGAGTTTGGCATCAAATTTTTAAAAGTTCCGAAAGTTTTAGCATTCATCCGACACCGATTTGCTCCCTTTTATGATAATGGCAGCAGTCTTGGTCGTGAGCTTTCCGAAGACAGGATTAAACTTCTTTTAGATGATGATGATGCCTTTGAAAAGTTTTTTTGCAATGGAAAATCCGACATAATCGTTGATGGAACAAAGAAATCTTTCTTGGAGACCATTGATTATTTACTCATTAATTTCCCAGATGAATGCAGACACTTTATCTCGAAGCACTTATCCCGGTACAATAAAGACCAGTTAATTTCGTTAATTAATAATATGGATGCCAATTATCCCAAAAATGGATTTGATTACGGTCGCATTTCGAACAATCGTAAGCTTTTCATTGTTAAGTTGATTGACAGCCGCATATCGTTTATTTTTCGGAAAGTTCAAGAGTATGGCCACCAGATATGATTTCACCCGCATTGCCTTAATGTGGCGTCCTGAAAAAGGGCATCGCCGCATTTGTATTGGCATACTCTCTGTCCCCAAAAATGAAAAGGGTCTTTCTTTTGCATATGATGAAAAAGGCATCGAAGCAGCCAAAGCTATCGATCCGAGTTTCGCTGGATACCCGGGGTTGCCTTTATCTTCCCATTCTCTTTCTTCCACGCAAATATCAGAGGTATTTTTTGGTCGTTTGATTAATAATACCCGTAATGATGTAGAGGATTTTTATAATTTTTGGTTAGTAGACAAGTCTAAGGTTAACGACCCATTATATATTCTTGCTCAAACTCAAGGATTATCCGCATCTGATATGTTTGAGTTTGTACCTCAATACTTTCAGTCGCACAAACCATCTTTTATTACGGACATTGCAGGAATTTCAAAATATGATTTCGATTTATCCCAATTAACGGTTGGAGATATACTCACTTTTACTCAAGAGAAAGACAATGAATTTGACCCTTATGCCGTTTATGTTTCTTTTAATGGATGCAAAATTGGATATATAAAAAAAGGTCATAATACAGTTTTTAATCGAAAAAACACAAAAGGCATTAAAATATCTGTATGGAGCATTACAAATATTCCAGGCTACGAAAAATTATATGCTCGTATAGATATTAAATGATATAATTTTGGAGTTGCGGCACCGCCGCCGAGCTATTGCGCCAAGCCGTCAAGCCTAAGGTCTTGACCCATTCGGGCTATCTATCCCTAACTCATACACAAGCTTCGGCACCACCTTGTGGATCCGAAGCTTGCTTTCTTTTATAAGCCGTCGTTCCGCGATGGCTTCTTTGGCTTCGCCCAAGTTCGGCTGCGCTCGGCATAACCGGAGTAAACTCCGCTCTGCTCTCGCTGGCACGAACATTCGCATTATAAGGACTTCGACCGTTCATCATACCCTTTGAGGGAGGGTTTTACCAAGTTGTACCCCGATCCATTGTTCCGTCGGCTCTCCTTGTGGTGATTTCCATTCTGTTCTTCCTCGTCCGGGCTTCACATTATTGTGAGATGTTTTTGCCGTCGGTGATTACTTCACGGGGCAGATGTGTATTTGTGCTTGCAGTTGGCGTTCGCCATCAAATATGCCTTGCAGGTTACGTGGATCAGGATTTTGCCGGGACGTTCAGCGAGGAACTTTACTTGTAAACACGCACGGAACGCATCTGATATTTCACTTAGCAAAGTTAAGTCGTGCCGGTCTATCGCAAAACGAGGCCCTCCGGGACGTTCTGCAAAATTTTTTATAAATCTCCACCTTGCAGGTAGTATTTACCGCCGGAGGCTTAAAATATTTCTTGAAGTTTTTGCGCTTGCGCCCTCTCCACTTCCTTCCTTTTTGCACGTAAAAATCAAACGCGCCCCGGCGCACAGTAAAAACCCTCTAAAACTTCAAAATCATGACCCACGTAATGAACATATTCGACAGCTCTCTCAACTCCAACCGCAAGCTCAAATACTATTCGGTAGAAGTAATCACTTTCGACGGCGAAAGCATCTCGGTAGAAGTCGAAGCCCGCAGCGCCGAGGAGGCCCAGGAAATCGCAGCATCACAAGTCGATGATGTCGACTACACAATGGTTCAGGGCTGCTACGCAGCTTGGTAAAACCTATCCTCCCTCAAAG
>OHTA01000560.1_pt1 | contig 24335 bp, 22 predicted proteins | sample 1578851 | NCBI WGS metagenome assembly OHTA01 (sample SAMEA3879578, study PRJEB24766) | human gut metagenome | biome: human-associated habitat; feature: feces | place: USA | collected 1985/1987 | reverse complement strand
TAGGTGCCGGAGTTACAAAAAACTCTATCGCATTTTGTGTCTCTGCTTTACTCGATTTATCATGTGTGGGGTAATTGATCATAACGAAAAGAATTGCAATAATTAACGATACTGCCACCCATTTCTTTTTTGCCTTCAACATAACGCTGTCCTCCTCTTTCCTATCTCCTTGTTCTTCCAGCAAATTCATAAAAATTTAACATTTCCATTTCCCAGCATTTCACATGTCCCAGCACTTCTTGGATATGCTCATTTATGGTATTTCCGCCTAATATTTTACTAGATTTGTCTGTTTTTGTCAACTCTATAGAATGTGTCGTATAACTCTTTAGAATGTGTACAAAACGTACCCTGTTTGCTATTCTATAAAGATAGAAACGAGTTTCTTCACTTATTCAATTGATTTGGAGGTAGATTGCCATTATGGTCAAAGATGAACTAAACATAACGGTGGGAGCTCGTATCCGAACAATCCGCGAAAATATGGGATATACCAGAGAACGCTTTAGTGATCTTTGTGACATATCGGATAGTTTTCTGAGTGATGTGGAACGTGGAAATAAGAGTCTGACGACCAAGACATTGTACAAAATCTGCAGTTCGACCAATGCATCTGCCGATTACATTCTTCTTGGGAAATCCGAGACTTCGGCATCGCAGAAAAGTAAACGAGATCAGGAAAACCTCGACATGATTGCCTTTTATTTACAATCATTGTCGGATTCACAAAAGAATCATTTGATGGCTATCTCGCGGGAATTTTATCTCGCAATCACCGGAAATGACGCGGATTGACAACAGATTTACACTTACTCAACTCTATTTGAACACAAAACTACAGAAACAAGAGACAGGCCGCTCTCCAAGTGTACCTGTCTCTTATTTCTGTATGATAAAATCTTTCTATTTGAGCCCTTTCTCTACACGCTCAATCCGCAAATATTGTAACATCCTGACAATTTTCCGCATAGTATTTGTGAAAAATCGGTCATGAACGGTGTATATTTTGTCATAAATGGCAGATATTTTCGTATCATTTCGACATAATTTGTAACCATTCAGGACACCTACTCCCACAATTTTAAAATTTATTTTACTTTTTGTGGTAATTTTGCTACAATGATTGATAACATTACTAGCGGGGGAAACGATATGATTAAACGTACAATACTTATTTTGGAAGATGACATGTTGCAACGGGAATCTCTGTGCCGGTGGATGAACGAATATGCCGGACGGCGGAGCATTTCTCTGCAGATTCTGACAGCAGCTTCTATCGCGGAAGCCAGGGCAGCACTTGTGGGTCATCCACCGGTTTTTGCTTTTTTTCTTGACATTTCGCTCAAGGAAGACGATAAGGACCATGGTGGGCTGGAATTCAGCCGTTTTTTGCAGGAAACTTCCGCTTACCGCCACACTCCGCTTATTTACGTGACATCGTATGGCGATTATCTGAAACAGGCATTGAACACCTTTCACTGCTTTGCTTTTCTGCTGAAGCCATACACGAAAGAGGAATTGTTTACGCAGTTAGACGACTTGTTTGATTCGCATATCGAGCAGCTCTATGTACGCGATCCCGAAGGAATCTACCATGCCCTTAGTCTGGACAGCCTCCTTTATGTGCATTCGGAAGGACGTTATCTCCATTATTTTACAGGTGAATACGAAGTTCGATCGCGTCAGTTCTCCATGACAGAACTGCTTGGCAAACTGCCTTCCCACTTTGTCCGGTGCCATAAATCATACATCATGAACACGGAAAAAGCACGGAATTATGATTTTATCAACCACTACATCGAACTGGAAGGTGCCGGCATGCACATCCCGCTAAGCCGTACTATCAAAAGCAAAGCCTACTTTCAGAAAAATAAGACAGGAGAATAGCTATGAATAATATTATTGCAACGATTTTTTCATCTCTTTACCAGCAGATTGTCCTTATTGCAAGTTGTCTGTTTATACTACAGCTGCCACTTGAAAAATGGAGGAACCGGCGAACCCTTATTACATTTTTTCTTTCGTGGATTCCCATTTTTCTCATCCAGAATTTCAACAATAACTGGGTACTCCCATCCCTTTTTCTGTTGCTTGGAATCTTTTCCCTCGCATTGCATATCATCACCGGATGCCGGTATTTTCACGCCCTTTTGTCAATATGTATCAGCTATTTTATTATGCTTCTTCTCAATATGCCGTTTCTATTTGTGTGCTATCTTCTTTGGGATCCACAACTCATCCTCGGTTCTGCCTGGCTTTCCTTTGGAATTGCCGTTATCAGTTCTGTTTTCCAATATTTGGTCATCAGGCACTTGCCTGTTCGCCGGCTTTTTAAAAGCCTATGCCGAATTCCCATCTCTATCAGTTATTTTATCCTTCTTTTTCTCGCCGTGCTGGCTCTTTTGTGCAGCCTGAACACGGAGATTACTTATATTCCGCATTTTGTTAAAAACTTTTTAATCGTATTTCTTATCCTGATTTCCGGATTGGTCTTTACCCAGCAGATCCTCATTAACCGCCGCAGCACGATGGAACTGCATTATTATGAGCAATATCTGCCAGTTCTCGACAACCTGATTCAAAAAGTGCGGGAGACGCAGCACGGCCACAATAACACGATTCAAGCAATCCTGCATTTGATCGACGTTGACAGTGACAATGAAAAGATTTCCGAAGCATTGTCAAATTATACCAATGAATTGCAGGAAAGTCTTCTTCCCTCTTCACTGCTTCGCCTTGAAAATAAGCTGCTTGCCGCCCTTTTGTACCACAAACACTGCCAGGCCGCAGAGCAGGGGATGACGATTCATTTTCATATTGCGGATCCCATGTGCTGCTGCCGGGCGAGTGAATTTGAACTGGTCGATGCGGTCGGGATTCTCGTGGACAATGCGCTGGAAGCGAGCAGCCCCGGCGATAACATCTATGTGTCGATCCATGCCTCGCACCACAATGGCACGGAGGGCATAAAAATCGTCGTTGACAATCCGGGAGAGACCGTCAACGACGCATTTCGCGAACAAATATTGAAAAGGGGATATACGACCAAAACCGTCGAGGCGGAAAAACACGGGCTTGGGCTTTCCATCCTGCAAAACATTGTGAAAAAGCACAATGGCGCGCTGATGATCTCAAACGCGCTCCACGACGAACTGCAGTACATCTCCTTTACCTTACTCCTGTAAATAGTTCTTTGTCTCCTGCATGACCTCACGTAGGATGTCAATATTTTCCAACGTGTCGTCGGTTTCGAGCGAATGATTTACCCCCTCGATCCGGGAACTTCGGATCTGCGCCTGCGCGCACTGATAGATCACGTTATCGACATCCGGAACCCACGGATCCGCGGTGCCGCAAAAAGCGATGCCCGGCGCCGGATTTGCCAAAAATGTCTGTGCGAGCGGTGTATAATAAATCTGCTTTGCTTTCAACCGGTAAACATTGGTAAAATGTGCTGCTACGGCTGTGCCAATGCTTTTGGATATGAATACGATCTCGTCGTACTCCTGCCACAGGATCGGCGCAAGAAATTTCTCCGCACTCTCGCAGGCTTCGTCAAAAGCTTCTCTCATTTTCTCCGCATTTCCGCGTATATTCGTTGTTTTCTTGATCCGGTAATCCACTTCCAAAAAGGTGTCATACCCGCATTCTTTTGCCAGTTTTTTACTGTAATACAACAATGGTTTATTAAAACGGTACCCGATTCCCGGGAAAAATACTGCTATTTTCACATTGATTCTCCTTTTATCTGCGGCAATATTGATTCAGCATTTTGATCAATTTTCCGCATCTGTTTTCCTTATATATTCTATTCCAAAGTTTCGTTTTTCAGATTATACCATATTCGCTACAACGAAACAAGAACGCAACGAGAGCGTTTTTGAATAATCTGTAAGAAAATCTCGTTTTCGTATAATTTTGTGGTTTTAAAAAACTCGTTTTCGTGATATACTATACTTATAAAAATCTCGTTTTCGTGTAAGGAGGGGTATATCATGAAACGAAAAATCTATGATTCCATGCAGAAATGGAAAGAAGAAAATGGGCGTACTGCCTTATTGATCGATGGTGCAAGGCGTGTCGGTAAAAGTTATATTGCGCAGGAGTTTGCCAAAAAGGAATATAAAAGTTATATTCTTATTGACTTCAACCGTGCGCCTGCTGAAATTACAGATCTTTTTGTTCATTATTTAAACGACTTAAATATGTTTTTTCTCTATTTATCAAACTTTTATGGAGTAAAACTCTATGAACGTGAAAGTTTGATTATTTTTGACGAAGTTCAATTGTTTCCCAAAGCACGCGCTGCCATCAAATATCTTGTCGAAGACGGGCGTTATGATTATGTTGAAACCGGTTCCCTGATGACGATTAAGAAAAATGTTGCAGACATCGTCATTCCTTCCGAAGAACGCCATATGAAAATGTACCCTTTGGATTTCGAAGAATTTTTATGGGCGCTCGACAACGATACACTGATGGATTTTATTCGCCTTTGTTTTGAGGAAAAAAAGCCTATGGGGCAAGTGCTTCACCGCAAAACTATGGACTATTTCCGCCAATATCTTATCATCGGCGGGATGCCGCAGGCTGTAAAAACTTACCGTAATTCGCACGATTTTGACCAAGTCGACTGTGTTAAGCGGGATATTTTGGAACTTTACCGGGCAGATATCATAAAACACGCAGAAGGTTATCAGATGAAAGTAGCCCAGATTTTTGACGCCATTCCTGCCCAGTTACAGAAACATGATACAAAATTCAAATTTTCCTCTTTGAAGAAGGAGGCACGTTTCCGGGAATATAAGGATGCTTTATTCTGGCTTTCTGATGCCATGATTACAAATATCTGCTACAATTCGACAGCACCAAATATCGGATTGAAGCTGAATATGCATCGCATGACATTGAAGTGCTATATGGCAGATACCGGTCTTTTGATCAGCCATGCTTTTGATGAAAACGGATTGGTAAGTGAAGAAATTTATAAGAAACTTTTATTTGACAAATTGGAAGTAAATAAAGGAATGATTATGGAAAATATTGTCGCCCAGATGCTTACGGCAAGCGGCCATAAATTGTATTTTTATTCCAATCCTTCCCGCGACGATGCAAGTCTCCGCATGGAAATCGACTTTTTGACCGCAAAAAGCAAGATCAGCAACCGCCATAATATTTCACCAATTGAGGTGAAATCAAGTAAAAATTATACGCTGACTTCCCTGCGTAAATTTAAAGAAAAATACAAAGAGCAGCTGCACATTCCTTATGTGCTTCACCCCAATGATCTGAAAGAAGAAAATGGGATTCTTTTTCTTCCGTTATACATGACACCATTAATATAAAACGATTCAGGGCCACGGTGAAGGGATAGTCCTGAATCGTTACGCACCTAATCCTTTTCCTTTGGCGTCATATATAAGAAATCAATCGGCCCTTCGTCGTCACCGCCGCCCAGAAATCCGAGCATATAAATCTTCCCATCCGAACCGACTTGGAACTCTCCATGCATATCCGGAAAAAGCTTCTGATTCTTTGAATCAACAATTTTTTCCAGTGTTTTTGTCTTTTTGTTATAATGAAATACCCCATTAAAATAGGAAAAATAGACTTCGCCGGTATTCTCATTGACACAATACCGGATCGGTTCATCCCCTTTCCAGTATTCCAAATAATCCAATTCCTGCATTTCCTCATTGTAACTCCGATAATGGATGCTCTCCGGTATCCCCTCTGAAATCGCCGAATAATCCAGCTTTTCCTTTGTCTCTCCCGTCTCCACATCGATCATTTCCAATATGTTTTTATCATTGTCAAAGTTGTAAAAAATGCCATCATAATAACTGCCATACATTGCCACATCAAAACTTCTTTCAATCTTCATGGTCTTCAAATCAACGACATATGATGCCTGCTTTTCCTTGGATTCCAGATTGCAGTTAAATATCGCCTTTTCCCTTGTCAATGGCACAATATTATATTTGTCTGTCGGATCTTTCTCCAAATGATTCTTTTTATACCATTCTGACATAGTGAAATCGTACAATGTCTTTCCGTTCTCATCCCCTGCCATCAAACGTTTCCCGTCGAAATACCACAAAAGTCCTGCCCCGGCATCATAATGGTAATACTCTCCATCCCCAAATACCGCATGCTGTTCTATTTTCCATTTTTTTCCATTAAATTGTCCCGTCTTCCATCCGGAAGTGTCCCCATAATATGACACCGCAAAATGGTCTGTTTGATCGATAAACCCACTCCAGCACTCCCAGATATCGCCCATCCCCAATCGCTTTTCATCGTACTTCTTTGCGGTAGATTCATCAATTGACAATTTTACTGCCTCCGGATCCGCTTCCGGTTCTTCGAAACTCAGTTCTTCATAAAGATTTTTATTGCACTGATAGCCAAGTTCTTTTTCCAGATTCCGCTCCTTCTTTTCCGCTTCGGTAACCTTCCTGGCGATTGACCATGTTTCCTCTTTAGAATTTTCGGTTGTTTTGTCCCAATCCTTAAAAAATATGTAGGTTCCCGTCAAATCCTGTTTTCCATCCACACCGATATCATAGGAATACGCCCCATTGTGCGTCCTAAAGTTAAAAATAAGATTTAACTGCTGTTTTTTAACTTCCATCATACTGCAAAAATAATCAATGGCATCCTGACACTCTTCATAAGCCTGCTTAGATGCCGGCTTGATCTCATCCTTGATCTGCTGCGATTGCTCCTGCGTCTGTTCTGTCTCCTTTTTTCCACAGGAAACCGCTCCTAAACACAAAACCCCTGCCAGAGCAAAAATTGATAAACGTCTCCAATCCATGCGTCTCCCCCTCTTCTACAACTACTAATTATCTGTTGTCTCCGGTCACCAGATCACCGCAAAGCCGGTCCGTCACGATATTTTTGCAGCGTTCACGGTGCGCCACATGCAGCGGATGATTCATAAATGCTTTCAATGCCGCTTCGTCTGTAAATTCGGCATAAAAGACAAGGTCGTATCCGCCTGCGATGTTCTTTCCAATTTCCGCCTGCAAAAGTCCGTCAATATTTCCATTCATCGTCACCACTGAATCTTGCATAAACCGAAGTGCTTCTTCCTCGCCATGCTTTTCCTTTACTTTCTCTGTATAGTTCCAAAACAAAATGTGTCGAATCATGAATCTGCCTCCTCTAAAATTTACTTATCATCAGTATACTATTTCTGTGCTATCTCTGTCAATCCTTGGAAGTTTTGATTCGGCTGGCATCTTGCTTCTATCAATACAGGAAATTCCACTACACCATATACTCATCTATATATTTATCTATATTTTTCATGTCTAATGCCCTTTTCCCCGTTTCATGAAACATCAAAAGATCCCGCCCGATCAAAATGTCATTTTTCTCATATATATCCAATTTCCGCAATGTTCCATTGTAATAAACACTATCATCCATCATCCCAAAATGTTCCACATAAAAAATCTTCGCCGTCCGCTTATTCATCACCGTAAAATCCGGATAAAATGGTTTCATCTGTCCATCCACCATCAAATATACCGGCTTTTCATATCGGTACAAAATCCCCCGTCTCTCAAAATGGTCCGCAATAATCTTTTCCGATTTTGACCGAACCCGCTCGCCTTTATTGGTATAAATTTCCGTCCGATCATCCTCAATCGGCTTCCCTTCATAGGTTTCTTCCGCAAATCTACGAATCTTTTCTTCCCTGCTCAAAATCCCTGTCGTAATCAATTTCCTTTTCCCCGCGTGCATATCATTGTATATTTTTTCCAAGTTGAATTCATCAATATTTCGCAACGCCTTCCTTAAATTTGCAATTTGCTTTTCTATTTCCGGAAGCAGTTTTGCATAATATTCCTCTTCAACCAACCGCTTAAGTGCCGTGATTTCCTGCTTCCCGACATATTTCTGATCCAAATAATAGCGGTAATGTCCACGAATTTTTTTACATTCCACCTTTCGAATCTGCACCCCTTGTAATCTCTTTTCAAGACCTTTCTTGATTTTTTCCAATTGTTCCATTCTCTGTAAGATTTTTCTCTCCATCAAATTCCCCGCTTTCTATTTAATTTTGTTTTGTGTGAATTCTTGTACGAAATGTACTTGTAAGAAATCTTGATTTCCAATTACTCATTTAGTATAACATAGTTCATTTGCAAAGACAACCTGTTTTGGTGTTTTTTATTTGTTTGGCTTTGTGAGGCCGGGGAAAGGCATCGGATTCCGGCGGTTTCCTCGATTTTCGCTGCCTTTTTTTGCTTCTTGCCAGCCCTAAAGGCAGCGGATTTCGCTAGGTTTCCCTTTTTACGTTGCCTTTTCGCCTTGTCTCGCCCGGGAAAGGCAGCGGATTTCGGCGGTTTCCTCAATTTTCGCTGCCTTTTTGGCTTCTTGCCAGCCCTAAGGGCATCGGATTTCGCTTGGTTTCCCTTTTTTCGTTGCCTTTTCGCCTTGTCTCGCCCGGGAAAAGCAACATATTCCGGCGGTTTCCTCGATTTACGTTGCCTTTTCGCCAACCTCACGTCAGCCTCACCAAAAAAAGGGCGCCTTCGGCGCCCCGTCAAACCAAACTCAATTTCAAACCCAACTCCGTTTCCTTCCCTATCTTCCATACAATTTCGTCATCCGGCGGATCTTCTCGCAAAGTTCCTTATCAAAAGCATCTTTCTTCATGCGCCACTGCCAGTTGTAGCCAAGGGTCGATGGCGTGTTGATACGCGCCGTGCCCGGCAGACAGAGGTAATCCTGCGCCGGAATGACACAAAGTTTCGCCACACTTCGCTGCGCCAGCGTGATCAGCTGCCATGTCAGCTTTTTGCGGCTGACAAACCTGCCAGCATAAGGCAGATTCAGATAGCGAAGTGCCACATCGCGGTCCTCTTTTGACAATTCTTTCCACCAGTCAAATGTCGTCTGGTTATCATGCGTTCCTGTATAAACCACGCAGTTCGAATTGTAATTGTGCGGCATGTAATCACTTTCCTCGCGCGAATCAAATGCAAACTGAAGCACCTTCATTCCCGGGTAGCCGGTCGCAGCCAGGAGATCCCGGACGCTGTCCGTCAGAAAACCGAGATCTTCGGCAATGATCTGCTGCTCGCCGAGCACTTCATTGATCTTGTCAAAAAGAAGAATTCCCGGGCCTTTCTCCCAGGCACCGTTTACTGCTGTTTCTTCGCCGTATGGAATAGCGTAATATTCATCAAAGCCGCGGAAATGGTCGATTCGCACCATGTCATACCATTTAAAACAATGGCGGATGCGCGAGATCCACCAATAAAACTCCGTCGATTCATGGTATTCCCAGCGGTATAGCGGATTCCCCCAAAGCTGACCCGTCTCCGAAAAAGCATCCGGCGGACAGCCCGCTACCGCAATCGGTTCAAGGTCTTCCGTAAACTGAAACAATTCCGGGTGCGCCCACGTATCTGCACTGTCAAGCGCTACGTAGATCGGAATATCCCCGATAATCTGAACGCCCTTATCATTGGCGTACTTTTTCAACTGTTTCCATTGTTTGTCAAATTCATATTGAAGAAACATATAAAAACTGATCTCGTTTTTATACGTTTCCCGGCAACGCGCAATCGCTGCCTCGTCGCGGCGTTTCAATTCTTCCTCCCAGGTCAGAAAACCGGCCCCTTTGCGGGTGTCCTTGATTGCCATAAACAGGCAGTAATCCGGCAGCCATTCCTGCTGTTCCGAAACAAATGCCTGAAATTCTTCATTTTCTGCGATGTTACTGCGGTCAAAAGCTTTGCGCAGAAGCGGAAAACGCTGATTGTACTGTTTTTCATAATTTACATAATTTCCCTCGTCCTCAAGGTCTGCTGCTGCGATCTCTTCCGCCGTCAAAAGCCCCTCTTCCGCCAACGCGTCGAGCGAAATATAATACGGATTTCCGGCAAATGTCGAAAATGACTGGTACGGAGAGTCGCCGTATCCCGTTGGTCCCATTGGAAGAATCTGCCAGTATTTCTGTCCACAGCTTACCAAGGTATCGACAAAACGATATGCATTTCGGTCAAAGCACCCGATTCCGTGTGGAGACGGGATACTTGATATCGGAAGTAATATTCCACTTGCTCTCATACTTTCTCTCCTTTTATTTGGCAAGCAATGACTTGCTCACACGCACTTCGTAGCCTTCCGCCCATTTTTCATAAGCCGTGCGGAACGCATCTTTTTGCTGTTTTTCCACTTCCTGCTCTACATATGCCTGATTCAGATTTTTCGTATTCGCCTTCAGGCAGTAAGCGATGTAAAAGCCATCCGATTCTTCGATGACACCGCTTGTCGCATCCTTTTTCAAAGCGAGAACATTGGCTGCCAGATTGGTACGGCTGTCAAGACTTCCCAAAATCACTTCTTCCGGCGCACTTCCGGTCTTTTCCTTCACAAACGAATAGAAATTTCCCTGATACGTTGCCAGTTCCTGTGCATATCCTGCTGCCTGCGCACGAACTTCTTCGCGGTTTGCATCCGTCGCCGGCAGATAGCACAAAAGCACTTTTGCCGCCTGCGTCGTCGCCGCGTCAATCGAAACCTGTGTCGAACCGGTCACAACATCGTACATTTTTCTTGCCACGAGATTTTCTTCAAAAATGCGGTGCATCGTCTCGGTCGTAATCCCATTTGCTTTCTGGACATCCTCCGGAATCGTCGCGATGTACTGGTCCGCCTTATAATCAATGTCTTCTTTTTCATCGACACCAAGCGTCACGCCCTGTCCTTCGGCCGCCTTGTTCATTACTTTGATCTGAATGATAAGACGCACGATATCCTCGATCGCAGTCTGTCCGATCGTATGATCATCGACCGAAATATTCCAGACATCCGTGCCAAGCATAGAGTCATACTGATTTTTCAAAAACCAGTTGTAAACCAGGTATTCATCGTAAGTTACGCCCTGTTTGCCGACAGCGACAGCGATGGAATCTCCCTGGAGATCTCCATTGTTTACCCTCGCCGCTTTTTCTACACTTATCGTCTGCTCTTCTGCATTTTCCGTTTTTTCAGAACATCCGACACTTGTAAGCATCAGGCTCACGGCAAGACATCCGCAAAGAATCTTCTTTCCAAATCTATTCATTTTCTTCCTCCTTGATCTTCTGCATCTCATTTACAAGTTCTGACAATTGCCGAAGCAATGGCTCCTCTTTCTGCTGATATACAAAATACGGCGTTGTCTCCGGTACAAAACGCAGTTTGCCTTGGTATGCCGCAAGCAGGTCGGGAATTTTGTCCGTCGCCACTTTGGCCTGCGGAAACATCGTGATCCGTATCTGGTTCGCCTTTTCCACGATCGCCGTAATATACGCATCGTGTGCCTTTGCTTTCAAAAGCGCGATTTCCAAAAGATTGCACACACTCTGTGGCGGCTCGCCAAAACGGTCAATCAGCTCGTCTACCATATCGTCTCTCTCCGGCTCCGTCTCGATTTCCGCGATGCGCTTGTACACATCCAGTTTCTGGAATTCATTCGGAATATAATCTGCCGGGATAAACGCATCCATTTTCAGATCAATATTTGTCTCAAACTCGTCATTTTCGACCTTTTCCCCTTTGAGGCGTTTGACGGCTTCATTGAGCATCTTGCAATACAGATCGTATCCGACCGCCTCCATATGTCCGTGCTGTCTGGCTCCCAAAAGGTTTCCTGCGCCACGGATCTCAAGGTCCCTCATAGATATTTTAAACCCTGAACCAAGTTCTGTAAACTCTTTTATTGCGGCAAGTCGTTTTTCTGCTACTTCTTTTAACATCTTGTCGCGCTTATACATCAAAAATGCGTACGCCGTCCGATTGGAACGACCGACACGTCCACGCAGCTGATAAAGCTGTGAAAGCCCGAGTTTATCGGCTTCATCGATAATGATCGTATTGACGTTAGGGATGTCTAACCCTGTTTCTACGATCGTCGTCGAGACAAGGACATCAATCTCGCCGTTGACAAACGCAAACATGGTCCGTTCCAGTTCACGCTCATTCATCTGACCGTGAGCATAGGCGACAATGGCCTCCGGCACAAGTTTCTGCACCTCTCCGGCGATAATGTCCATATTGGCGACGCGGTTGTACACATAGTAAACCTGTCCGCCGCGTCCAAGTTCACGAAGAATCGCCTCGCGCACGATCTCGTCATTTTTCTCCATAACAAATGTCTGAATCGGCATACGATCGACCGGCGGCTCTTCCAGCACACTCATATCGCGGATTCCGACAAGACTCATGTGAAGTGTCCGCGGAATCGGCGTCGCCGTAAGCGTCAATACATCAATGTCATTTTTCAACTGTTTCAATTTTTCTTTATGTGTCACGCCGAAACGCTGTTCCTCATCGACGATCAGAAGTCCAAGGTCTTTGTAAACGACATCTTTTGCCAAAAGCCGATGGGTTCCGATGACAATGTCAATTGCGCCTTTTCGCAGTTTTTCCACCGTCTCCCGGTTTTCTTTCGGCGTTCTCAGACGGGAAAGCATCCCCACTTCGACGCTGTAATCACGCATTCTCTGGACAAACGTATTGTAATGCTGGCCCGCAAGAATCGTCGTCGGCACAAGAACAGCCACCTGCTTACCATCCATAACGGCTTTGAATGCCGCACGGATCGCGATTTCCGTCTTTCCATATCCGACATCCCCGCAGATCAAGCGGTCCATTGCCTTGATACTTTCCATGTCTTTTTTCGTATCTTCGATCGCGTGCAGCTGATCCTCCGTCTCCTCATAAGGAAAGACCTCTTCAAATTCGCGCTGCCAAACCGTATCTTTTTCAAATGCGTGTCCCTGCTTCGCCTGTCGTTTTGCATACAGATCGACCAGTTCCTGCGCGATCTCCTTGACGGCCCCTTTGACACGCGTTTTCGTCTTCTTCCACTCCGGCGAATTGAGTTTGTTTAACTTCGGCACTTTCGCCGCATCACTTCCCGCGTACTTTTGCAGCACTTCCAGAGAAGTCGCCGGAATATACAGATTGCTCCCGCCGGCATAAGCCACTTTCAGATAATCCTTCGTTATGTGATCGACCTCGATCTTCTCAATTCCTTCATAAATACCGAGTCCGTGGTTTTCATGAACGACATAATCCCCGATCTTTAAGTCATTGAAGCTGTGGATTGCCGCCCCTTCGTAACGTTTGACACGTTTTTTCCGTTTCTTCTTTACCCCGCCGAAAATGTCGCCCTCCGTCATTACGACAAAGCGCAGATTTGGGTACTCAAATCCCTTCCGCAATGTACCTTTGCCGATCATCACTTCCCCAGGAAGCAGTTCATGCGACAGATCTCTGCTGTAAAACGCCGGGATCTCGTAATCCTGCAAATCCTGGCAAAGCCGCTCTGCACGCGTTCCCGAGGCAGAAAGCACCAGCACGCGGTACCCGTTTTTCTTCAGCCGCAGGATATCCTTCGCAAGCAGCGAAAAATTGTTATTATACGATGGGGCTGCCTGAATCTGGAAATTGTATTTGTGTCTGACATTAAATTCCTTAACTTTCATATCCAGCGCCGTCATAAGGAGCAGCGGCAGTTCAGACAATTTTTTCAAAAGCACCGGCAGCGAAAACAGAACTTCCATCTGTCCCGGCAGAATATATCCCTTTTCGAGACGGCTTACCATACTCTCGCGGAATTCATACTCCACCGCTTCGCCTTTTTCGATACAGCGTGCCGGCTCGTCAAGATAAACGCAGACATCTTCTCCCTTAAAATAATCAAAAAATGAACTTACATTTTTTGTAAAATAGCTGACATAACTTTCCAGATTTACGAGTCCGTGATAAACTTCATAGGTCTCGCGGAAATTTGCCACACTCTGGCGGAGCCGCGAAGCTTCTTCCTTCTTTCCCTCTTCTTCAAACCGGCGCACGCAAGTCTGCATCTCCTCTTCCATGCGGTGCATTCCTTCTAAAATGCGGTCTTCTTCCAGAAAAATTTCCGTCGCCGGATAAATCTCGATCTCGGAAACATTCTCGACCGAACGCTGGCTCTCTACGTCAATGCGTCGGATTCCGTCGACTTCGTCGCCCCACAGTTCGATACGATATGGGCATTCTTCGGTCAGCGGAAATACGTCGACAATACCTCCGCGCACCGAAAACTCGCCTTCTTTTTGCACTTGTCCCGTATTTTCATAGCCGATGGCAACAAGATTTTTCTTAAACTCCTCCAGATCGAGAATTTCTTCTTCGGCCACATGAATCCGGTTTTCCTGATATCGTTCAAACGGCAGACAATAGTCCATGCCTCCATCCAGCGTCGTTACGACGGTAAGCGGTTCCTTTTCCAACAACCGTTTGATAACTTTCAGCCGTTCTTTGACAATCGCCTGTCCGTGCACATCCGCACTGTAAAAGATGAAATCCTTCGCCGGATAATACATGACATCGTGGTCGTAAAGTTTCAGATCTTCGACAAGTTCCTTGGCCCGCACTTCATTGTGTGTGATAACAAGCCGGATTCTCTTATCGCGCCCTGTCCCATAGATCATATGGCTCTCCTGGGTATCCATACATCCGATCAGCTGAACCGGAAATTCACCCTGTTTTATCCCGCGTATGAGCTGGTCATATTCTTCCAGTTCCCCAAGAGGGGCAAATAACGTTTCCAAATCTCTCTTTCCTTTCCAAAAATTTCCTACTTCTTTTTCGCATTAAAGCGGTTCATCGCCACATCCACATCCTGCGTCACAATCGTTTCCACAGCTGCGACAGCTTCATCCAGCCCTTCATCCATCTTCTTTTCATCTTCCTTGGAAAAATGTCCCAATACATGATTGACAAGGTCGCCTCCCTGTGGCTTCGCCCCTACACCCACTTTGACGCGTGGAAATTCATTCGTTCCAAGATGCGAAATAATATTTTTGATGCCATTGTGCCCGCCTGCGCTTCCTTTTCTGCGCACACGGATCTGTCCCACTTCCAGGTCAATATCGTCGTACGCCACAATAATATCTTCCGGTTCAATCTTATAATAATCCGCGATACTCCGCACACTTTCTCCACTCAGATTCATAAAAGTCTGCGGCTGCGCCAAGATCACTTTTTCGCCCTCGATAAATCCCTTGCCACACACGGCTTTATGCTCTTTGCTGTTTAGTGAAATATGATATTCATCAGAAAGTCTTGCTATGACTCCAAATCCGATATTATGTCTTGTTCCTGCATACTCTCTCCCCGGGTTTCCTAATCCTACAATCAGTTTCATAAGCGCCTCCAGTTATCCATTATCTTTTTATTATACCAATTTCACAGCTTATCGGCAAGGGTTTTGTAAAAAAGCCTGCGTCACAAAAAAACCAGTCACAGCTGCCGCCGCAGCCATGACCAGTCTTATTTGATTGCGTATCACATCGCTTACACGCCTAAATTCAATTTTCTGCTTCTTCCTGCAATGCTTCACGAAAACGTGCAAGAATCGCATCTTCCAGTTCTTCTCGCATCTGAGGGTTGATTGGATGAGCGACATCGCGAAACTGTTCGTCAGGTGTTCTCTTACTTGGCATCGCGATGAAATATCCTTTTTCCCCTTCAATCACTTTGATATCATGAACGACGAAACAATCGTCAAATGTCACAGATGCTATCGCCTTCATCTTCGAGTCTCTGTCAATAACCCGAATCCGAACGTCTGTTACCTGCATACCCATATCCTCTCTTCTGCTTTTCGTTTGCTGCATAGTAACGATTCATTGATTTCCATACATTAGATCCTGAATAGTTACATTGCTGATTACAATACATAACGTGCATTCGTCTCAAGCACGATCTTAATGTTTTCCGGATCACCTACGTAATTGGAATTTGCGCGAATTGTATCATGGCTCTCCACGATACAGTTCTCAATATACGTATTATCACCGATATAAACATCATTCAGTATGATTGAGTTGCGAATCACCGTATTGTTTCCTACATATACTTCTTTAAATAAGATAGAGTCCGATACTTCGCCGTTAAGAATACATCCACTCGAAATCAAACTGTTTCTCACTTTGGATCCTGCATTGTATTTTGCCGGCGGCAGATCTTCTATCTTCGAAGCAATTGTCGGATACTGTGCGAAGAAATAATCGCGGATATCACGATTCAGGAAATCCATATTGGTTTCAAAATAAGATTCCACCGTCGTAATATTACTCCAATAAGAATTCATTGGATATGCATAAATCTTCTTCAAGCCACGGTAACGCACAAAAATGTCTTTTACCAGATCAAAGCATCCTTCACTTCCCGCACGCTCGATCATCTCAATCAATTGCCTTCTGCGAACTACGTAAATGCCTGTGGATACCGTTGTCTTTGACGTCACGATCGGTTTTTCTTCAAATTCCGTCACAAGTCCCGATTCATCCACAGAGACAACACCAAAACGACTTGGGTCATCCCTCTCCCCGAGATCCTTTGTCACAATTGTGATGTCTGCATTTTTCTGAACATGATACTCCAAAACTTTATTAAAATCAAGTTTATAAACACAGTCTCCGGAAGCGATTACAACATATGGTTCATGACTTGCTTTCAAAAAGTCAATGTTCTGTGCGATCGCATCCGCCGTCCCACGATACCAGTAACTGTTATCCTGGGTCTGCATCGGAGTAAATACAAACAATCCCCCTTGTTTTCGTCCAAAATCCCACCATTTTGAAGAATTCAAATGCTGGTTCAATGATTTTGAATTATATTGTGTAAAAACCGCCACTTTACTGATGTGGGAATTTGCCATACTGCTCAGTGCAAAATCAATACTGCGATAACCCCCTGCAATTGGCATCGCGGATGTTGCTCTCTTCTTGGTCAGATCCCGCATCCGTGGGCTTTCACCACCTGCTAAAATAATTCCGATTGCTCTCATATGATGTCACCTGCCTTTATCAAAGTTCCGCCGGCTTCCAGCGTATTGTTTGGATAGTCCTCACTCGTTGTCACCCCTGATATGGCAGTATTCTTACCAATTGTCACACCGTCCGGAATCACGGTATCATCTCCAACCGTCACCAGATTAAATGCATAGACATCCGGCTTCACCTGGTTCACAACATCATCTTCGCCTTCGCCCAATACACAATTTGCGCCGATGGTTGTATTTTCTGCGACAATCGTTTTGTTCAATACCGTATTTTTACCGATATGTGTCGAATTCATAACAATAGAATCACGAACGACCGCTCCCTCTTCAATCACGACATTGGAACCAATGACGGAATTGTGTACTTCTCCATACACTTCACAACCGTCCCCCATGATTGCCTTGTCAATTACAGCGGAATTCGCAATGTACTGTGGACGAAGCCACTCGTTTTTTGTATAAATTTTCCAAAATTCTTCATACAGATTAAATACCGGAATCAGATCGATCAATTCCATATTGGACTCCCAATACGACCCCAATGTTCCTACATCTTTCCAATAGCCATTAAACTCGTATGCAAAGATACGGTCACCTCTTTCATGGCAATATGGTATGATATGTTTACCAAAGTCACATCCCGGTTGATCACGCAGTGTGATCAGTGCCTCGCGCAGCACCGGCCAGGAGAAAATATAAATTCCCATGGATGCCAGGTTGCTTTTTGGTTGTTCCGGTTTTTCCTGAAATTCCACAATCTGTTTATTGTCATCTGTAACACAAACCCCAAAACGACTTGCCTCTTCCATCGGAACCGGAATCGTCGCCAGTGTCACATCTGCATTGTTTGATTTGTGAAAATCCAACATCACTTGATAATCCATTTTATAAATGTGGTCTCCGCCAAGGATCAGAACATAGTCCGGATTGTACTGCTCCATATACTTTAAGTTCTGGAAAATCGCATTGGCTGTACCTGTATACCATTCACTACTTGTACTTTTTTCATACGGTGGTAAAATCGATATTCCTCCGACATTTCTGTCAAGGTCCCACGGAATACCAATTCCGATATGCGTATTCAGCTTCAGCGGCTGATATTGTGTAAGCACCCCAACAGTATCTACTCCGGAGTTAATACAGTTACTCAACGGAAAATCAATGATACGATACTTTCCCCCAAAAGCAACAGCAGGTTTTGCTACATTTGCCGTAAGCACTCCAAGTCGTGAGCCCTGTCCTCCTGCCAGCAACATAGCTATCATTTCTTTCTTGATCATCAGATCACCCCCTGTTGTAATTATGCCTGTCAAATCGTGATATTTTAACAGGTCTCGTGAAACATAAACACATTATAACATATACAAAGTAAAATGTGAATACTTTTCACAAATATTTTTTGTAAAATTTATTTTTTTTGTGGAAAATGCACAATTTGCCAATCCTGCCGTTTTCTTCTTGTTTTTTTCACCTCTTCGTTTTACAATAAATATATTATAGTAACTATTCAGGACACCCCGCCCACACATTGATTCTGATATAGTTACATATTATATACTTAAAAAAGGATGGTTATCAATATGTATAAAATCGATTTTAGTCACCCGGGAAAAGCTCATTTTATCGGCATCGGCGGTATCAGCATGAGCGGGTTCGCGGAGCTTTTACACACGATGGGATTTACGATCACCGGTTCCGACCGGACCGCATCCAAAATCACAAAGCACCTGGAAACTCTTGGGATAGAAGTAATATATGAACAAGCAGCCAAAAATATAACTCCGAACATCGACTTTGTCGTTTACACGGCAGCGATTTCCGAAGACAATCCGGAATTTGTCCGCGCAAAAGAACTCGGTCTTCCGATGATGGAGCGTGCTTCCATGGTCGGCCAGGTCATGAAAAATTATTCGACAGCCATCGCGGTATCCGGAACTCATGGAAAAACGTCGACTACTTCCATCACGTCACACATCCTTATGGAAGCAGGTCTGGATCCGACGATCTCGGTCGGCGGCATCCTTCCGGCGATCGGTGGAAATATCCGTGTCGGAAAATCCGATACGTTCATCACTGAAGCCTGCGAATACACGAACAGCTTTTTGAAGTTTTTCCCTACGATCGGAATTATCTTAAATATAGAAGCAGAACACCTTGACTTCTTCCGCGATCTTGCCGACGTAAGACACAGTTTCCGCCGTTTTGCGGAACTTCTTCCGGCAAACGGAACATTGATCATTAATGCGGACATTGACAATTACAAAGAAATCACGGACGGCCTTGCCTGCCGCGTGCTGACGTATTCCGTCGACGATGCTTCTGCTGACTTTACTGCGGCAGACATTTCTTATGATGAACTTGGCTGCGGGGAATTTACGGTGGTAAAATCCGGGGTGCCGGGAGCGCATTACAAATTGAACATTGTCGGAAAACACAATATCTCCAATACACTGGCTTCCCTCGCACTGGCTTCTCTCTTTGAGATTCCGGCAGAGACGATTCAAGCCGGCCTTGCCAAATACAAAGGAACCGAGCGCCGTTTCGAGTATAAAGGAACGTTCCGGGGAGCGACCGTGATTGATGATTACGCCCATCATCCGACGGAGATCCGTGCTACACTGGCTTCTGCGAAAAATTATCCGCACCGTTCGCTTTATGTCGCATTCCAGCCACATACGTATTCGCGTACGAAAAACTTTTTGGATGATTTCGCCGACGCCCTTTCCATGGCAGATCATGTCGTACTCGCAGACATCTATGCGGCACGCGAAAAAGATCCCGGGGACATCTCTTCCAAAGACATCGCCGACAGGCTGGAAAAACTCGGAACCGATGTTACGTATCTGGGAGATTTTGAGAGTATCAAAAACTTTTTGAAAAAAAATTTAATGCACGACGACTTGTTAATAACTATGGGAGCCGGAAACATTGTAGAAGTTGGGGAAGACCTTGTCAAGTGCTAACTTATCCACATTATCCACAGCCTTATCAACATTCTGTAGAAAACAATGGCTGTGGATATTTTTTTGACTTTGTATTTTTGTGAACAACTTTTTTTACCAGTTATTTTTCCTGAACCACCGAAATTTGGTGCATGAACATTTTTTTTTAGGAAATTCGAAAAAGTTCTTCACAGAGTTATCCACATTATCCACACTGTCCACAGGCTCTTTTCTACTAAAATGGTACATTCTTTTGCCTATTTACAGATTTGAATTTTTATCTTATAATTCAAAGTGTCCCATCTTAAAAATGTGTTTTTGGACATGGGGCACGCACATCAAAGAAGGGGGCCGAAGACCAATATGAGTTTTTCATTGACAACGCAATTTTCACAACAATATACATACATACCCAATGCGTTTATCGATACCTATATGCCGGAGGCGAACGGAAGTTTTGTAAAGGTGTATCTGTATCTTCTGCGACAGATGGGAACGGTCACCCCGGTTTTGACGATTGAAATGATGGCAGATATGCTTTCCAATACAGAGGCAGACATTCTTCGCGCACTGCGCTACTGGAAAAAACAGGGACTTTTGGAGATTGAGGAAAAGGATGGCGAGATCACACATCTGTGCCTTCTCCCATTGGAGTCCTCCCCTTCGGTTTCGGAACCATTTCTCGGTCCGGTTTCTATGCCACACGTTTCCGGCGCCGCATTATCGGAGTTTTCCGCATCGACAGAACAGACTGCGTCCGAAAATACGCCGTCTGAACCCGCAGGAATTGTGCCTGCTGCCGAACCGGCTGCATCCGAGCCTTCACCGGCCCGCTCTGCATCCACTCCAGCAGTGACCCGCGAACTTCCTCCACGGCAGAATTACACACCGCTTATGGCAGAAGCGCTGAAGAAGGATCTTGAGATCAACTCCTGCCTCAATTCCGTGGAATCCCTTTTGGGAACGACGATGTCCGATGCCCACATGCAGCTGATCCTGTATCTGATGTCGGATCTTGGCTTTTCCCGCGAATTGATCCTTACTTTATATGAAACTGCACTGGCAAGGGACAAGCGCAGTTCACGATACATTGAAGCGATTGCTTTGGACTGGGCGAAAAAGGGAATCCGCACTCCGGAAGAGGCGATGGAGGAAACCCACCAGTTTCACGGCACTTACAAGGTTGTCGCCACGGCACTCGGCATCAAACGGCCTCTTGCACCGGCAGAACGTGCGATCATTGACCGTTTTGCAGAATTTCATTTTACCGATGACATCCTCGCAGAAGCCTGTAACCGCACCGTACTGCAGTCCGGCGACACGAACTTGAATTATACCGCAAGCATCCTTGCAGACTGGCATAAAAAGGGTGTAAAGACGCTTGACGACATCAAAGAATGTGACAAATCCTTCCACCGAAAGAAACAGGCTGAGGGAAAGAAAAAGGATACCGGACGAAAGAACCAGTTTCAGAATTTTCCGCAAAGGGCTTACAGCCAGTCTGATTATGATAATTTAGAGAAGCAGCTTTTGCAGCCGTAAAGAAAAGAGGAAATTATGCAGTTATTAAATGAGCAGTTCAGTTTTTTATATTCCGATTACGATAAAACGCAATTAAAAAACAACCGCATTCATCTGATGCGCCAGAAAGAGATCCGCGAAAGGATCCCGGCATACCGCCGATTGGAAGAGGAAATGCGGGATATGTCTGTGCTTGCAGCACGCGCCGCGTTAGAGGGTTCTCACGAAAGTATGGCGGACCTTACTAAAAAAACCGAACAGATTTCCAAACAAAAAAAGGAACTGCTGCTTCAGCATGGGTATCCGGAAGATTATCTGGATCCGATCTATACCTGCCCGGACTGCCACGACACCGGCTATGTAGGGGACAAAAAGTGCCACTGTTTTCAAAAACGAATCGTGGAATATCTTTACGAGCAGTCAAATTTAAAAGAAGTTTTGGATATTGAAAATTTTTCTCATTTTGATATTACTTATTATCCGGATGATTATATTGAAGAAAGTACGGGGCTTACCCCGCGCGATAACATCCGCCGTATTCTTATGACAGCACATGCTTTTTGCGATAATTTCGGGGATTGCGAGCAAAATCTCCTGCTCTACGGCAACACCGGAGTCGGAAAAACGTTCCTCACTCACTGCATCGCAAAAGAACTTTTATCGCAATCTTATACGGTTGTATACTTGACTTCTATCGGTCTTTTTGATATTTTAGAGAAGAACAAGTTTGACCGCGAGTTAAGTTCATTGGAAAAAAGCACTACGGTTTCTTATATTATGAACTGCGATCTTCTGATTTTAGACGATCTGGGAACAGAGTTGACGAACAGTTTTACCACCTCACAGTTATACCAGGTGATTGACAGCCGGCTTGTTCATAAGAAATCGACGATCATCTCAACCAATCTGTCTTTTGATGATCTCAGGGAACAATACAGCGAGCGCATCTTCTCACGCCTTACAAGCGGCTATACGCTTCTTAAAGTTACCGGCGAAGATATTCGCCTCAAAAAAGTTATTGAAGCCAGACAGAACTAATCTGCCGGCTCAAGATATATACAAACCAATCACAATTATTTTTGGAGGAGACAGTAATGAGTCAAGACAATTTTGCAGACATTATCCCTTATGGAGATTTGGGTATCATCGCCCTGGAAAGCAGCCGTGCCATCGGAGAAAAAGTGGACAACTATGTATCATCCTGGCGAAATGAAAGCCGCAATGATGAAGAATCCATTCATTTCACAAGTTATAAGAAAGATTCTTATCTGATCGACGCCGTTTGCCCTCGATTTGGTTCCGGTGAATCCAAAGGTCTCTTAAACGAATCCGTTCGCGGTAAAGATTTGTACATTTTATTGGATGTATGTAATCACAGCCTTACTTACAAGGTTTGTGGACAAGTCAATCACATGTCCCCAGACGATCATTATCAGGATTTGAAGCGTATCATCGCTGCAGTCAGCGGAAAAGCAAGACGAATCACTGTCATTATGCCATTTTTATACGAAGGGCGCCAGCATAAACGCAGCACCAGAGAATCTCTTGACTGTGCACTGGCACTTCAGGAATTGACCAATATGGGCGTAGAAAGCATCATTACTTTTGACGCCCACGATCCTCGTGTCCAGAACGCGATTCCTTTGAATACATTCGAAACCATTCAGCCAACCTACCAGTTTATCAAGGCAATGCTGAAAAATGTTCCGGATATCCAGATGAATCCAAAGAATCTGATGATCATCAGCCCGGATGAGGGTGCTACCGGTCGTGCTATCTACTTTGCCGGTGTTGCCGGAGTCGACATGGGTATGTTCTACAAACGCCGCGATTACACAAAGATCGTCGAAGGCCGCAATCCGATCGTCGCTCACGAATTTCTCGGCGCTGACGTGGAAGGAAAAGACGTAGTTATCATCGACGATATGATTTCTTCCGGAGAGAGTATGATCGATGTCGCTACCGAATTGAAGCGCCGCAAAGCAAACCGTATCTTTGTCGCTGCCACATTTGGTCTTTTCACAAACGGATTGGAGAAATTTGACAAAGCCTTTGAAAGTGGTCTCATCTACCGCGTAATGACAACAAACCTTGTCTACCAGCCGGAAGAACTTCTTTCCAAAGAATACTACATCAATGTTGACATGAGCAAGTACATCGCTCTTCTCATCAACACTTTGAACCACGATTCCTCCATCGCAAACTTGTTGGATCCATCCGAGAGAATTCAGAAGATTTTGAAAAAATATGGTCAGAGATAGTAAAAAGACGCTTGGTTCCTAGAGATCCGACTCTTAAAAAAATTTTTGAAAAACGAAATATCCTAAAACAACATGGGAAATTGATAGTATCATTCCTTGCCGTACAAACCGGTGGGGAGAGAACATTCAATTTCCCACGTTTTTATTTTTGCAATTTTTATACAGATATTCCTTTCAAACAACGATCCCTGTATCACATATACGATATGGTACCCTCTCTATTTTCCTTTTTTCATTCTTGTGCCCGCTACCTGAAATCAAACACTCTGGCATTGCATATTTATGACATTTTTACATATATCGGCAAATATGGATTGTTTTTTTGCAGGAAAGAAGATATACTAAAAAGTAGATGCGTTTTTAGTATGCTATGAAAATTTTAAGCAAACACAATGTACAAAGGGGATATGCATTTTTGCATCAAACACTTTAGGATGGAGAAGAAAATGAAGAAAAAAATATGTCAGATAGCACTTGGCAGTTTACTTGGCTTTTTTTGCGTACTCGGATGTTGTACAACGCAGGCACAAGCAAAACCCGGAGATCCGTATTCTTCCGATAAAGCTGCCGCTTATGCGGATTCTTGCTTTAAAAAAGTAGGAAACAAACACAAAAAGAATCCAAACAAAAAATATGGGGAAGAATTATGTGCCGGTTATGTATCGCAATGCCTGAAAGAAGGCGGTATGAGTATGGATGAGACCTGGTGCTGGAAAGGGATTAACAAAACGACCGAAGCATGGCGTTTGTCAAAACGCTTATTTA
>OHTA01000548.1_pt1 | contig 24804 bp, 10 predicted proteins | sample 1578851 | NCBI WGS metagenome assembly OHTA01 (sample SAMEA3879578, study PRJEB24766) | human gut metagenome | biome: human-associated habitat; feature: feces | place: USA | collected 1985/1987 | reverse complement strand
CAACGCCTACTCGGAATTGAACGACCCGATCGACCAGGAAGAACGCTTCAAAGAACAGATGCGTCTGGCTGACAAGGGTGACGATGAAGCAATGATTATCGACCAGGACTTCCTGCGTTCTTTGCAATATGGTATGCCTCCTACATCGGGTATCGGCATCGGTATCGACCGTCTGGTTATGTTAATGACCGGTCAGACTACCATTCAGGAAGTATTGTTCTTCCCGCAAATGCGCCCGGAAAAAGTAGTGAAAAAAGACGCTGCTGCCAAATACATGGAATTGGGAATTGCAGAAGACTGGGTTCCGGTGATTCAAAAAGCCGGTTACAACACAGTTGCCGACATGAAAGATGTCAATCCGCAGAAGCTGCACCAGAACATCTGCGGCATTAACAAGAAATATAAATTAGAACTGACCAATCCGTCGGTAAACGACGTAACTGATTGGATACAGAAAATTAAATAAGTTCTTCATCCAAATCCATACAAATGAAATTACCCGGCAAGATAGCGATAATGGGCGGAGGAAGTTGGGCTACAGCCATCGCAAAGATGTGTCTGGCCCAGGAAGACTCTATCAATTGGTACATGCGGCGAGACGACCGCATTGCCGATTTTAAACGATTAGGGCACAATCCGGCTTATCTGACAGGAGTGAAATTCGATACAAGACGCATCACGTTCAGTTCCAACATCAACGATGTGGTGAAAGAATCGGATACACTGATTTTCGTCACTCCCTCTCCTTATCTGAAGGCGCATCTGAAAAAACTGAAAACCAAGATAAAAGATAAGTTTATCATCACCGCTATCAAAGGAATCGTACCCGATGACAACGTTATTGTATCGGAATACTTCACAAAAGAATATGGTGTACCACCAGAAAATATAGCAGTCCTTGCAGGTCCCTGCCACGCAGAAGAAGTAGCCTTGGAACGCCTCTCCTACCTGACTATCGCCTGCCCTGACAAAGACAAAGCACGTATCTTCGCACGTCGTCTGGGAAGCAGCTTCATCAAAACATCTGTCAGTGATGACGTAGCGGGTATCGAATACAGTTCGGTACTTAAAAACGTATATGCCATCGCTGCCGGTATCTGTAGCGGTCTGAAATATGGCGACAACTTCCAGGCTGTTTTGATCTCCAACGCCATTCAGGAGATGAACCGTTTCTTGAATACGGTGCATCCGTTGAACAGAAACGTGGATGAATCTGTTTATCTAGGGGATTTATTGGTGACCGGTTACTCCAACTTCAGCCGCAACCGAACTTTCGGAACGATGATAGGTAAAGGGTATTCCGTTAAGAGTGCGCAAATTGAAATGGAAATGATTGCGGAAGGTTACTATGGTACGAAATGTATCAAAGAAATCAATAAACATCATCATGTCAATATGCCGATACTGGACGCAGTGTACAACATTCTGTACGAACGTATCTCACCAATGATCGAGATTAAACTGTTGACTGACTCTTTTAGATAAAAAAATATTAAGTATTAAGTATTAGGCATTAAGTATTACCCGCAGGTACTCATACTTGACAATCCATACTTGATGACTAATACTTAATACTTAAAACTTAATACTTAAAAAATATGATTAGTTTAAACATTGAAAAAACATTTGGATTCATCTCCAAAGAAAAGGTTTTTGCTTACGAAGCTGAAGTAAAAGCCGCACAGGAAATGCTTGAAAAAGGTACAGGCAAAGGTAACGACTTTTTAGGATGGTTGCATTTGCCTTCTTCTATCACTAAAGAACACCTGGCCGACCTGAACGCTACTGCAAAAGTATTAAGAGACAATTGTGAAGTAGTAATCGTAGCCGGTATCGGTGGTAGCTATCTGGGTGCCCGTGCCGTCATCGAAGCTTTGTCTAACAGCTTCACTTGGTTGCAGGAAAAGAAAACAGCTCCTGTCATGATCTATGCAGGACACAATATCAGCGAAGATTATCTGTACGAACTGACTGAATATCTGAAAGACAAGAAATTCGGTGTCATCAATATCTCCAAATCAGGAACTACTACTGAAACAGCTCTTGCTTTCCGCTTGCTGAAAAAGCAGTGTGAAGATCAGCGCGGCAAAGAAACTGCAAAGAAAGTAATCGTTGCCGTGACAGATGCCAAGAAAGGTGCTGCCCGTGTAACAGCCGATAAAGAAGGATACAAAACATTCATCATCCCCGATAACGTAGGCGGACGTTTCTCTGTCCTGACTCCGGTTGGTTTGTTGCCTATTGCAGTGGCCGGATTCGATATCGACAAACTGGTTGCCGGTGCTGCCGACATGGAAAAAGTATGTGGTTCGGACGTTGCATTTGCTGAAAACCCTGCTGCTATCTACGCTGCTACCCGCAATGAGTTGTACAGAAATGGTAAGAAGATCGAAATCCTCGTTAACTTCTGCCCAAAACTGCACTATGTAAGCGAATGGTGGAAACAGCTTTATGGAGAATCCGAAGGTAAAGAAAACAAGGGTATTTTCCCGGCAGCCGTAGATTTCTCCACCGACCTACATTCTATGGGGCAATGGATTCAGGAAGGCGAACGCACCATTTACGAAACTGTAATTTCAGTGGAAAAAACCAACCATAAACTGGAAGTTCCAAGTGATGCCCAGAATTTGGACGGACTGAATTTCCTCGCCGGCAAACGTGTGGATGAAGTCAACAAAATGGCAGAATTAGGAACACAGTTGGCCCACGTAGACGGTGGCGTACCCAACATACGCATCGTCATCCCTGCATTGAATGAAGAAAGTATCGGCGGACTGCTGTATTTCTTTGAAAAAGCATGCGGTATCAGTGGCTATCTTTTGGGTGTCAATCCATTCAACCAACCGGGTGTCGAGGCTTACAAGAAAAACATGTTCGCCCTATTGAACAAACCGGGTTACGAAGAAGAATCCAAAGCTATTCGGGCAAGACTGTAAATAACCAACTATATCCAAGGTGTCAAAACTAAACCAGGCTATTAATAGCAAGTTTTAGTCTTGACACCTTTTTCAAAACACATTGCTCGGAAATAGGATCCATATTCCGCAATCCGGCCTTCAACACCAACAGAGGTGCTTCAGAGAAGATACACACATCACCGACAATAACAACAAACCTACATACTATGAGCACACCGATACTCAAAAAAATCCATAGCCTCTGCTTATGCTTACTTTTCATTCAACCTATATTCGCCCTATCGAATAAAAGTTCCCATAACCTTCTGATCATCAATTCATATAACGAACAAGCCGCATGGAGTAACAGTATTATCGTGCCCATTATGCAAGAAGTGGGGAAAATGTCGAACACCAGTGCCTATGTGAGCCACTTGCACTCCATTCTTATCAAAAACGACTCCCTTTACCAGCATTCCGTAAACACGTTATTCCAACGCTATGAAAACACCAAACCCCACTCTGTCGTACTGATAGGCAACATGGCGTTTACTTTACGTGACAGAATCAAGAAAGAATGGGGAGATATCCCCATCATTTTGTGTGCCGGACGGGATAGCTACACCTCGCCCCGGTATAACTATCCGGAGTATGAATCGGCAGAAATACCGAAAGACTCCATCTTTTCCATCTCAGGGCTCAAAGACAAATATAATTTCACTTTCATACTATGCCCTACTTATTGCAAGGAAACCATTGACATGATGATGAAGATACAGCCCGGCATAAAAACATTTATTTTTGCCGCTGACAAACTTTTCATCAACAGGATACACGAAAAAGAGATTAAAAGTTACCTATTATCCAGCTACCCGAACATTGAGTATAAACGCATCTATCCCAATTCCAACCCTGCAGTACCAAACTTGAGAAAGTATCTGCTGACCAATGAAAACCCTACCGTAGGAATGTTATTCGGTTCCTGGTTCTGCGTAAGGGAGAATCTGTTGGGACATCTCATCACAATGTCAACGGAAGATTATCGTTTCATTATGTCGGCCAATAAAGGAGTTTTTACACTAAGAGAGTCCTTCCTCGCAGAGGGCGGGTTCATCGGAGGATACTTCTACGACAATGATGCCACCATAAAGCACTTGTTGCAATGCCTTCGTAGTATCATCAACGGAAGAGAAGCGCGAGACATCCCATTCTATACTCCCGACAAGAGCTATCCCGTTATTGATTATAATGCACTGAAACAACGGGGAATGTCAGAAAAGCTTTGCCCACCCAACACCCTATTTATCAACAAACCGCCCACGCTATGGCAACGATATAAGTTACAAATTAGCATCTGCCTGTTGATTCTTTCAGTACTGGGCATCGTCTCATACATAAAACATAAATTTCAGCAGAAAGAAATCATGTTGTTAAGAAGCCATAACAAGCTTCTTGAGAACATGCCCGTATTCTACGTGCAGGAACAGGTAATGTTCAATGAAAATGGTATTCCCGAAAGCATGCGCTACATCAATGCCAACATCTTGTTCAAAGAGTTATTTTGCTCCAAGCAAAAGCAGGAACAAGTCAATTCAAGCATGTTTCCTCACCAGACGGAAGAGTATTTTATGCAATTTGCCAGAATTGTTTTTCAAGAAAGAAGGTCGATTGTATTCACCTACTATTTTGAAGAGCAGAACGCCTTCTATGAAGTAATAATACGTCAAGCCGCTGAGGAAAATCTAATAGACATTTTTGGCGTAAATACCACTACCCTACACCAGACACAGGAATTGTTACGAGCCGCCAACAATAAACTGGCATTGGCATTAGACATCGCACATATCATCCCTTGGCATTGGGACCTGCAGAAGCATGCCATCACCTGCGATGCCAACCGTTCTCCTTTCGAACTTGCCACCGGTGTAAAGGATGAACGAGGAGTACGGATTATCCACGAAGCCGACTACTTCAACAACATACACCCTGATGATGCAGAACGGATAAGAGACGACTACCAAGCACTCATCTTAGGTAGAGTAAAGGCACTGAAAGAAGAGTTCCGCACCGTCATCAAAAAAAACGGCAAAGAATACATCAACTGGGTAGAGGCGCGCGCCGTAGTGGAACAGAGGAATGAACAGGGACATCCTATCTCACTCATCGGATCCCTACTTATCATTACCGACCGCAAGCGGAACGAACAGGAACTCATAAATGCCAAAAACCGCGCCGAAGAATCAGACCGGCTGAAGTCAGCTTTCCTTGCAAACATGAGCCACGAAATACGTACGCCACTCAACGCAATCGTAGGCTTCTCCTCCATACTAGCCACAGCGGAAGAAGAGGAAGAAAAAAGTGAATATATCAATATTATAGAGAACAACAACCAACTACTTCTGCAACTTATCAGCGACGTATTGGACATTGCCAAAATTGAAGCCGGTTCACTGGACTTCAACTATTCCAGCCTTGATCTGAATGTTTTAATGAATGAGTTGGAAAGCACCGCCCTTATGCGCATTACCTCTCCGGATGTATGCCTTGAAATGATCCCGGACAATGACAACTGCTGGGTGATTACCGAACGTAACCGCCTGTCTCAAATCATCATCAACTTACTGAACAATGCCATTAAGTTCACACAAAAAGGTAAAATCACCTTCGGTTACAAACTGCAAAAAGAGAAAATCTATTTTTATGTAACCGATACAGGATGCGGTATTCCGGCAGAAAAACAAGATAAAATTTTTGAACGTTTCATTAAGCTGAATAACTTTGCGCAGGGAACCGGATTGGGCCTTTCTATATGCAAAAGCATAGTAGATGCCATGGGCGGGGAAATAGGAGTAGACTCCAAAGTAGGAAATGGAAGTACTTTCTGGTTTACACTTCCCTACCATACAGGCACCGCAAATGAAAGTACAGACAAGCCCGTTGAACTATCTGAACTCTCCAAAGACAAACAAATAACCATACTTATAGCTGAAGATGACGAAAGCAATTACCGGCTCTTTCATTCCATTTTGCAAAAAGATTTTCAACTAATTCATGCACGCGACGGAAAAGAAGCAGTCGAGCTATATTCCCTTCATCATCCAAACCTCATCCTAATGGATATCAATATGCCCAATATGAACGGATATGAAGCTACTCACCAGATACGAGAGTTATCGAAAAGCATACCAATCATCGCAGTTACGGCATACGCCTATGCTTCGGACAAACAAAAAATAATGGAAAGCGGATTCACAGGTTATATGTCCAAACCACTCAACGCCCGAAAGCTGCAAGATGAAGTATCAGCCACCCTCAAGAAATGCTTCATTTTTACATAGGTCCGATCACCATAAATTCAGCATAAACAAGGAAGCCATACATAGAATGTGCTTCCTTTCCCATATTCGGACTCCACCCAAATCTCACCTCCCATCTGATTGACGATGGACTTGCATATAGGTAGTCCCAAGCCTGTGCCCTGAATGAAAACATTTAACTTCTTGAACCTGTCAAACACTTCCACCAGATTTTTCTCTTCAATACCCAACCCAGTATCTTCCACATAGATCTGCACGCCGTCATTTTTACGGGCATATCCCATTTTAATATATCCCTGTCCGGTAAACTTAGCAGCATTGGTTATCAGATTACCGATAACCTGCGTCAAACGTTCCCGGTCGGTTTTGACCATTAAAGTTTGAAGAGGGTTTTCACAAATAAACTCTACTTCCGGATTACTCACTTTTTCCCTCATCAAGACAGCAAGCTCATCGAACATTGCCGAGAAATCAAATTCATCGTTTTTAAAAGACATATTATCCGAATCCAGCATCGATAGGTTCAGCACGTCTTCAAAAAGATTCAGCAACAAGTTATTATTAAGGCTGATAATACGGTTATATTCATCCCGGTCCGTTTGATTTTCAGCCTCTGCCATGAGCTGTGAAAAACCAATAATCGAATTCAGCGGCGTCCTGATCTCATGACTCATATTAGCTATAAATTGCGCCTTCAACGTATCTGCCTGCTCCGCCTTGCTCAAAGCATCACGCAATTGCTCCATCATCTGGTATTGCAAAGTTACATCGTTTCCCACACACACCAACAATTTCTTCCTTTTGAAAGTGAAAGAAAATTTTATGGTTTGCAAATGAGTATGTGTACCCCGGTCGGGAGAAGTAACAATTTCATGAATCAACATAGGGTCACTCTCTTCACAGGAAGTAGCCGCTACATCATCTTGCCTGTATTTGTCAGCCTCTTCTTTCGGAAAAATATCGTAATCAGTCTTGCCTACCAACAGTTCTTTGGGCATATTACACATCTGCTCAAACTTTTGATTGATAATATAAAAACGATAATCATCCTCTATATCCTTAATAAGAATAGCGGATGGTAACTTATGAAAAATGGCTTTCATCATCTGATGCGCTTCCTGCTCATCTTTCATGAGACTTTCCATCATTCTTTCTTTTTGAATATGCTCCGTTATATCGTAAGAGACGCATACCAACAACTGATTTCCTTCAGAAGTTTCTACATACGATTTAGTCGTTTGCAATATAATCTTCTCCTCTCCCTGAAAATGCACCATTTCACGCAATGTAAAATCTCCTCTCATGCTCACTGTCGCTTCATCGTCCCTGCGATATTTCTCTGCCTCTTCAAGTGAGAACAAGTCATAATCTGTTTTCCCTATAACCTCTTGGCGCGATAAATGTTGTATGGAGCAGAAAGCATCATTAACTCTGTAATAGCGAAAACCATTTGTTACATCCTTTATAAAAATTATTGCCTGCATCTTATCTATCAGATGCTGAGAAAAAGAATTCAAAGAGCGATTGGACTCCAGTAGTTCCATTTTTCTTTTCAGCACGCTTAGTTCTTTCTTCAATTGCACATTTTCTCTCTCTAAATTCAGTCTTTCCTGTATGCTCATAGTGGATGTATTAGAACAATGATATACCTAATAAATAGTAAAGTTATGAAATAAAATCAATAAATCTGTAATTTCAATACATAAATGACAATATTCCTATTTTTTTCAAAGTTTGAATACAGATTTTGTGTAATTTTGTGCCCTATACAACAACAAATTATGTTTGAAGTCGCTATTTCCCGTTATCTGAAACACCATGGGCACTCTGACATTCGGTTGAAAGCCGTACTTTTCGATATGGACGGTGTACTTTTCAACTCCATGCCCTATCATGCCGACGCTTGGCACAAGGTCATGGAACGTCGCGGCCTGCATCTGAGTCGTGAAGAAGCCTACATGCACGAAGGACGTACCGGAGCAGCTACAATCAATATCGTCTATCAACGCCAGTACGGACAGGATGCCACTCCCGAACTGATAGAAAGTATCTATGCAGAAAAAAGTGCAGAATTCAACAAGCATCCCGAGCCTGGACGCATGCCCGGTTCCTGGGAAATATTACAGAAAATAAAAGCAGAAGGATTAACTCCCATACTGGTAACCGGTTCTGGTCAACTCTCTTTACTGGATCGCCTTGCCCACAATTTTCCCGGCATGTTCCAACGTGAACATATGGTGACCGCCTTTGACGTAAGATATGGAAAGCCCAACCCTGAGCCCTATCTCATGGGACTGGAAAAGGCCGGGATAAAGGCCAATGAAGCCATCGTCGTTGAAAATGCTCCTATCGGTGTACAAGCCGGAGTAGCGGCGGGGATATTCACGATTGCCGTCAATACCGGTCCATTGGATGCACAAGTGCTATTAGATGCAGGAGCCAATTTATTATTTCCATCAATGCAGGCACTCAACGAAAATTGGGAAAAATTACAGCAAGCATTAATCCCATAAAAGTAGCAATCCAACAATCGTAAATGATTTGCTGATCAACTTTCTGTAGCCCACAAGCAAGGAGCAAATAATAAAGCCCATAGCTATCTATTTACAAGATAATTACAGGCTTTTCTTTCAGTAATGCCATTGCGATCCGAGCAAACCTATAGTATATAATGATATCAAACGCTCTCTACGAAAGACTTTTATAATGCTCCCTTCGGAGAAGGATCTATTATAATTTTTAAAAGAGGCATCTACGCATAAAGGCAACACCTCCTTTATAGGTCCTGCATTTCTAAATTACCTGCTTCCTTTCAGGTTCTATATATAAATAATGAATATTGGCACACTAAGTCAGATGTTGCTTATTCAGTCCCCCATAAATAAACATTTATATAAACATAGATCAGTCACTAATATAATTATATTAAAAAATAGGATTCAAGTATAAAACTCGAATCCTATAATTTTCTATTTATACAAAATAGTAGATAGTGGCTTTTCTTCTATAGTTGTAATGCTGTGTTGCTTGGATGGTGCTCCTAAATAACTCGGCCGACTGTTATCCGGATTCACCACAATCTTTTCCAATACAATTTCAGGGTCAACCATATAAACTTTCAGTGTATGGAATCCCGGTTTCTCCACATCTATTTCTACATCCAACCAGCGTATATTATCAAATACTTCATTTCTTAAATACATGCCTTTACCGCTTAGGGCCAAAGTACTTTTAGTGGGGAGTGCTTTCAATACTTTTGATAGAGCAAGGTTTTGGGAATTGTATTCTTCAAAAGTATCGACAAAACCTTTTCGAGCATCCAGTACTATGGGCTTTTTTTCATCTATGCCTACCGCTATGCGGAGTCCGCGTGCCGGATTGACATCTTGGGTAGGTAAAATACCTAAAGCTACTGTTGTTTTTCCTGCCGAAGGAAGGTATATCTTATATTCCAGACGGGCAGCTTTCTTGTGTGTCAATGTGCTGGACGCCGTCACTGGCGTTATTCCCATGCAGCCTTTGCCTCTACCCAAATCCGGAATAAAGACCCAAGCTGCCTGTTTCCCTGAAATGTTGGCATTATAAGCGTGTGCCGGTATGGAGAATTCGGAATGGGCCAGTGTTCCAAAGAACGTCTCTTTGCTATGGGGGAGTGCTGTGTTGACAATCGTTACTTTTACTTCTGCTTTACTCTTGCCGCATACTATTTCTACATTTCCTTCTACCGTACCTTGTGGTGCTTTGGACCAGTCAATGGAAACATGCAGGCGATTGTCTTTAGCTGCTTTGCCCTCGGACTCATCTACCTTTATCCACGGTTGGGAGGTGAGAACGGTATATTCAATTTCTCCTACTCCACGATTGAAAACCTCTATATAATGAGTCTGATTGTTCAGGGCATCGAACACCGGCAATGAAAGCTGTTTTGCCATAAGTGGCCAGGCTGCTTCGCTGCCTTCCACCGCAACACCGAGACTTGGAGAACCCAGCGGATTCACCATTGACAGTTCAGGTAATTCATTGTCCTTGGGCATATACCATTTCGTATAGCCAATATGTTTGTCAGACATCATATGTTTCCATTTTCCGTTGGCTGTTTCATTATTGTAGCGATGACTTAAATGCCAGTCGAGATTGAATAATTCTTTTGCGCGGTCTGCATAATCATTGGCACTGACACGCCCTTGTTTTGCATATAAACGATTTTTGCCGACTGAAAGATAGATCTCAGCCACTCCGGCAGAGGCTTTCACCGGATAGAGTACCAGTTGATAATAAGCATCTTTGGCTTCTGGTGATAGTTTGTGTTCCAGTTCCTCGGCTTTTACTGTAAGTTCCTTCCATGCGGCCAACATACGGTCGGCTTCATGGTAATTGACAATGCTGAACACATCGGGAAGTTGCACTTCCGCTTTGCGTAACAAGTTATATTTGGTGTACTTAGATATGATATCGGCTATTTCTCCGGCATATTCTTTCCCAAAAATGTGTCGTGCCCAATCTATCATATAATCTTTTGTTTTATCTGCCGGTATAGCGTCGGGATTCCACGCATAACGCATAATGAAATCGATTGGAAGTTCTTTAGGCTTGATATCACCTACATTGACCACCCAAAGGTCATCGATGCCCGATTGATATGCCAGATGGAACTGTTCGCGTAATTTAGGTATGGTAGTCGTGGTAACCCACCGGTCATTCCATGGACCACCGTTCATGTCTATGTGGTAATACAATCCCATCCCTCCCTTGCGTTTCTTTTCTTTGTCGGGACCTGTACGCCGAATATACCCCCAGTTGTTATCGCAGAAAAGCAGCATTACATCATCGGGTACTGTAAAACCTGCATCATAATAACGTTGCACTTCGGTGAATATAGCCCATAGCTGGGGGATCTCAGACGGTTCTTTTCCATACACCTCTTTTAATACCTGCCGCTGACCTTCTATAACTTTTTTCAGTACCTGCATATTAGCCTCATCGCCTTCCTTGCTCATCGCCACGTCTCCATCACCTCTCATACCGATAGTTACGACATTTTCGAAGTTTTTATTCCGTTCCATACCCTTACGGAAAAAGTTATCAAGCCGTTCTTTGTTTGTCTTATAGTCCCAAGGACCTACTTCTTCTTTTCTTCGGGTGTATTCTTTATGGGCGCGCATCATTGGTTCATGGTGGGAGGTTCCCATGACAATTCCGTACTCATCGGCCAAAATCGGATTCATCGGATCATCTTCGTTAAATGCACTTGCCCACATGGCGGGCCAGAGGTAGTTAGCCTTCAAACGTAACAACAGCTCAAAAAGATGTACATACATCTTGGAGTTGACGCCACCAAATTTTTCGGTAGCCCAGTTGCCGAAGGAAGGCCACTCGTCATTAATAAAGATGCCCCGGTATTTCACCTTAGGTTCGCCTGATTCGTAATAGCCGGATTTGATATAGGCAGACTTGCGCTTTTGCACAGGAGCATCTGCCCACCAGTACCATGGGGAGACACCTAATTGCTGTGAAAGTTCATAAATACCATATATGGTGCCTCGTTTATCACTGCCGGCAATGACCAGCCCTTGTCGGATGCCGGGACTCGGATTTTCAACAGTTGCTATTACAAAGCTTTCCCATTTCCCTTGCAAGTTCCGAAGCTTTATCTTGCCGGAAGCGGCGAGAGCATCTATAACCTTGCTTTTTCCTAACGTTCCGATTATGATTTCGTACTTCCCGGAAACGGCATCGGCAGATACATTGGTTTTTGCACCGGTCACGCGTTCGATGTCTTTGTGTAAATCGTTGATAGCACGAATTACTCCTTTATAATCATGTGAATCGTAACGGATGGTTGCACATTCCCGGTGGACGTCTACCACAGGAAAATCTTTAGTAGCAGTAGCATAGTCATGAACAATAGGAGGGATGACACTCATTGTTTGTTGTGCATTGAGCGACAAGTCACATGCAAACAAGAATAGTATCCCTAAACAAAACATCTTTTTTTTCATAAAATTATTTTTTATTTATTGGTAAATTAATACAAACTCAACAAATTGCAACTATCTATAAATTTAGTAATTAGCAAAGTGAGATTTCAGTTTGTTCTTCTCAGCGCATATCTCATCGCCGTATGCCGTACACAGGGACTTGAGAAACACGACAAAGTTGGTAAAAGGATATACCTTTACTCCCACCTTGTGAAACTTAGCGAGCTGTTTGTCTATGTATTTCGCCCGCTGCTCTATCCACTGCCTTTCCTGCCTATCTTTTATAAGTTCCTTTTTACATTGTCGTATGTAATAGTGAAATTGACGTGCCAGTGTGTCACCGCTCCGCTGAATTTCTAGCTTTCTAAAAATTCCGGATCATTATATTTTGTAACATACGGTTTCTCGCCAGAAGTGTTATGTACCATGTCAAGTACATATTTCATTTTCTCTTGATCATTGGTTATTATTAATATAACCATAGGAATAACTGACAATATTATTTTCATATTATCGTTTGTATAAAAGATGAGCTACTTTGATATTTTCAAAACAGGAGCAATGGCATTTGTGACTATTGGCAACTGTATTTCAAGCCCATTGTCTGTCTGCACGACTTTCAGACAACCATAACCGAGCAGTTCCACTGTGGTGATGTTTTTCTTGAAATGGGGATTACCTTTGGCGAGAGACCTCACGACTACTTTGCCGTCTTCAGGCCATCCGAGAGGGGTGACGTAGAGATATTTCTTCGTCTGGTTGAAACGGATGTCAGCTGATGTCATATTGCTGTACATACCGTCGTTGAATCCCTGAGCCTTAAGCTTGATGTCAGACTCGGCAACTGGACCTTCGCCGAACCTCACCCACGGACGGGTATTGAAGATGCTTTCCTTATTTACTGTCATCCAAGCCTCTATGCCATCAAGTATAGCAGCCTCTTTCTCGTCATACGTACCATCGGCACGCAGAGGAATGCTAAGTAAAAGGTTGCCGTTTTTACTAACTATATCAATGAGTTGTTTTATAACCTCCGTTGCACTCTTGTAGCTACCACGCTCATAGATGCTGGTATTATAGTGCCAGTTTCCAAGGCAGTTGCATGTCTGCCAAGGCTCTTCGACAATCTCATTGGGCGCACCACGCTCCACATCCCATGTGAGGGCTTCGCGCTGTTCGTCGTTGAGCATCTTACCAAACATCACAGCACGCGGATTCTTATTGTAGAAATGCGATGCAATCTTCAATCCGCAGTCACTGATGTCATGAAAGGGCGCAACGGTGACGTCAAAGTAGATGAGATCGGGATTGTAGCGGTTGATAGCGTCGAGAGTACGGTCATAAAAGTTGGTGACATATTCAAGTGTAGGTAGACAGGCTCCGCCACTCCATGCCCACTGTACGTGCACACGATTGTTTGCCCAAGACTTCTCACTCATGGGATGGTTTTGCGCATAGAGATCCTGCGGATCGTAACCTTCCCACCATTTGCCCTTTCCGTCGGCTTTGGTAAGTTTGCCGTCGTAATGTATACCCGCTTTAGGTCCGTTTATGTCGTAACGCTGTGCAGGCTCATACCACAACCATGCGTGGTCAGCGTGGAAACTAATGCCGAGAGGCAAACCATACTTCTTTGACGCTTTTGCCCATCCGGCAATCAAATCCTTCTTCGGCCCCATATTCACAGAATTCCATGGCTGATATTTCGAATCCCAAAGGTCGAAGTTGTCGTGGTGGTTACCGAGGACAAAGATATATTGTGCTCCGAGGCGTTTGTATCTTTCCACGAGTTTGTCAGGATCCCATTTTTCTGCTTTGAAGAGTGGAAGAATATCCTTGAATCCCACCTCTGATGGATGGCCATAATGTTCTTTATGATAATTGTAAGCGTATGTGCCTTCTTTATACATATTGCGTGCCATCCAGTCGCCCGAACCTTCCACGCACTGCGGTCCCCAATGAGCCCAGATGCCGAATTTGGCATCGCGGAACCATTCCGGAGTCTTGTGTTTTCTGAGTGATTCCCACTGCGGCTTATACTGTCCCTCAACCATCTGCTCTTTCTCATTAGTTACAGGTACCTTGTATTCCTGTGCCCATGCTCCTGCTGCGCAAACAGCAAAAAACAAAACAATCAAATTAATCTTCATTTTTTTATATATAAAAAGATTCTTTTTACTATCCATTTTCTTTGTATTCAAACCTGTCGAAGTCGGCATAAATTAAAATGTTTTATTGGGATTTATTCTCAATCATTTTATATTGTCTTACTGCTAACAAAGATAGAATACGTAAGATTAGATCAGATTAACAGATATACTTAATTCATCATTTTTTATAACCACGCCTACATTTATGTACTATATTCATTCATTTTTGTCACATTACTCAATACCAACAGCAAACTATCTCTTTTCTTTTAAGATAGGAAGAGCTGTCTGTGTTCTAAAAGAAAAAGATAAATGAGTAATATTAGAAAGTGTGTGTTCTTCAAATAATGTTACCTGTTTCTATTTGATTGGGCATATTCCATAGGAGAAAGGCCATACACTTTCTTAAAGGCGCTTGAAAAATGTGTCTGACTGGTAAATCCTACCGCATAAGCTATTTGGGTTATTGAAAGATCTTTATTTTCTAATAACACGGTAGCTTGTTGAAGGCGTAGATTGCGAATAAAATCGCTAGGAGCGGTTCCTGTCATTTCCTTCATACGTCGGTGCAAATGAGTGCGACTGATCCCGACTTCTTGCGTAAGCATCTCTACATTAAGATTAGGGTTGCTCAAGTTCTCATTTATAATGCTCATAATACGTTCCATCAATGCCTCATCGTTTCCTTGTAATTCGACCGGGACTATTTTCCCTTCCTGAGTCTGACTACCCGAATACTTTCCTTTTAGCCGCACACGATTAGCTATCAGATTGGTTATAAGCACCATCAATTCTTCCATATTAAAAGGCTTGCATAAATACCCGTCCGCTCCTTGTACCAAGCCTTCAATCCGGTTGGAAAATTCAACTTGAGAAGTCAGCAAGATAATGGGGATATGACTAGTATTAGCATTCTTTTTCAATTCTTTCAGCAGTTGGATGCCATCCATATTGGGCATGATAACATCTGAAATGATTATGTCCGGTTGTTGAGTAATCGCTTTTTTCCGTCCTTCCACTCCATCTATAGCCACATCTACATGATAATATGCAGCCAGGTTATCTTTTAAAAAGCTCCGTAGTTCATCATCATCATCAATTACAAGAACACTATAATTGGTCTTTCTATATTTTACTTTTTCCCGGGATGGATGGTAAGGAATATATTGGTCTGCCATTACGCCATGTGGAACCAAACCGGTTTCCACCTTTACCATTTCTTCCTTTTTCAAATGTTTGCACCCCAAAGGGAGGTGTATCACAAAACGGCAACCTTGAGTATCCGTCCTATTTTCAGCAAAAATGATACCATGATGTAATTTCACAAGCAGTTGACATAGGTTTAATCCGATGCCGAAACCCAAGGAGTGCATAGTATGGCTACCATCGCCTTGATAAAAACGATTGAAGATTTTTTTCAGTTCTTTTTCGTTCACTCCCTTGCCCGTATCTGAAATAGAAATCTCCATATACTTTTGCAAAAGGCCGGAGCTTTTCGGATTACTGCCGGTTTTTACTTCTATGCAGATGACACCATTTTCAGGCGTATATTTAAAAGCATTTGAAAGCAGGTTGACCAGCACCTTATCAAAATTATTCGGATCAATCCACACCGTTGGAAGTTTTTCCGGAAATTTTGTTTCCAAACTGATTTTTTTCAGGCGTGCCTGCTCTGTAAATACAAGAAGCAGTTCATTGACAAACGACCGAATATCAACCTCCTCACAAAGAATAGGCATCTGGCCTTTATCAATCTTCCGTACATCAAGCAACTGATTAATAAGGTTTAAAATACGGCCGGTATTATACTTGATCGTTAACAGCATTTTATTAACATCCGGCTCACACTGCATTCTCTGCAACTTCTCCAGCGGACCGAGGATAAGAGTAAGCGGTGAACGTATCTCGTGTGCAATATTGATAAAAAACTGCAACTTCATTTCACTAATTTCCTCCTGTTTTTTCCGTCTGTAAACTGTATATAACAAATAGCTGGCACAGATAACCAACAAAATATAAACAATTTTGGCACCAGTACTCAGATACCAAGGCGGGATAACATGAATCCGTACGGATCTTATCGGTGAATGAAATCCATTTTCGCAAGCACGTATTTGGAGAGTATAATTCCCAGGAGCCAAATGGTGGTATTGTATCCGGTTTTCGCCAGGCTGTGTCTTATTCCAGTTTTCATTAAATTCCTCAAGCCGATATTCATAAAGGACATTTCCAGCATCACGAAAGTCCATTGTTGAAACCATGAATACGAATGTATTATCCATATAAGAAAGATTGAAACAATCAGCATGGACCAATTCTGTATCAACGACCCGTTTATTTCCCGAGCGTGTCTCCATAGTCACTTTCTGATCCCGAATATACATATCGGTAATGATAGGTGGAGTGTCCGGTTTTATTAACTGAATATCATCAGGATTAAAGCTAGTAATTCCCCTATTTCCTCCGAAATAAATTTTTCCTTTTTTACTTTGAGTATAACGTCCTTCTAAATATACTTTTTCTTGCAGTCCATTCCCTGTATAATAGTTAATAACTTGTTTTCCGTCTACAAGGATATGGCAAATTCCCTGTATGGTGCTACACCATAAATTACCATGTTTATCCTGCACCAGTCCACAGATAACATTATCTGGGAGTCCCTGTTCAGTAGTGATAACCGAATATTGATTGTTTTGGGGATTATAATGAACTAGCCCATTCTTAGTACCCATCCAAATCGTATGGTCCTTTCCTTCAATAATTGTATAGAAAGAACTGGACTTTATTTCTGGTTCAAAAGGTAAGTCTAGAAATCTTTCGTTCCGGGTATCATAACAGCTTATATTTCCAAAATGTCCGAACCAGATTCTATCTTCAGAATCGCATAAAATAGAAATGATCCAATAATTTGTAATATTATTTTCTCCTTTAATAGGATTCTTCCTTGAAAGTAGTTGATACTTTCCTGTAGGCAAATGATATTGCAAAATACCCTCTCCTAAAATAGCTGCATACAAATTTTTATGCTTATCTTCTGTAATACATCTTATGCTGAAATCCCCCTGTAATGGATATTCCAATTCCAACTTTCCTTTTTTTCGATTAAACGAATACAGTCCTTTTCCATTGATTCCCACCCAAAACACACCGTCACTATCTTCAAACATTGAAAAGACAACCCCATCCGTATAAATATGGCGGGAGATATTACCATTACAATCCAGTTGATAAATACCATTATCTTCAACAGAACACCACATAGTATCTGTTTTATCGCAATAGAGCGCATTGAGCCATCCCGGCATATCGGAAAGCATGATGGGCTGGTTCCAAAAAGAAAAAGGCAATGGTTTATGAGGCAGCATCAGAAAGCCCTGGTATAAACATCCAATCCATAAGTTCTGCTGTTTATCTTCGAAAAGGCTACTAACCTTAGCCTGATTGATATTTATAAATGAGCTTTGAATGCCATCTGCATCTGTAATTTTCTTGTCTCCACGCTTTATGCAAGTGATTCCCTGTCCATAAGTACCCAGCATAATGTCTCCATTAGCAGTGATTACAACAGAATGGAAACGGATATTCTTCTTTTTTCCGGAATAAGGAAACGGCACAAGCTTGTCGTTTTCTTGATCCCACAAGAAAACAGTTTGTGCGGTAACCATAAAAACCCTCCGGTCATAATCTTCGAGTATATTACGCACAGCCATATTATTTAGCGGATATATTTTTTCTTCCTGGCCGGTGGAATCGATACGGACTATGCCTTGCCGGTCAGTTCCCAGCCAGAGTTGTCGCCGGCTGTCTTCAAAGAGGCAAGTTACAAAAGGCGGATGAAAAAGTTTACTTTCAGTTATAACAGGATGTGCCACCATTGTTTGAATGTCCACGGAAAAAATGCCCACATCAGATACATTACATAAAATTTCACCCGTATTCCGTTGAAAGATACCGGTAATTCGCCCTTTTGCCTTTATAGTATGGAGAGTGACTGTCTGGAAACTGTCTTTTTCCGGAAGGTAACGTTGCAAGCCGTTGGCTGTGCCTATCCAAAGATTATTTTCATCATCAATATATAAGGAGTGAATTTCATTATCGGCCAATGAAGTGGAATCTTGTTTTGCATGATAATAAGACACAAACTGCGAACCGTCAAATCTGCGAAGTCCGTTTCTTGTACCAATCCATAAATAATTGTTTTGATCCTGACATAATACATTTATACATTGGCTGCCTATTGTTGCTTTATCGTAAAAGATTGCATTTTGTGCAAATACTGATTGTGTAATACAAAGCAATAAAAATATCAGTTGCTTTTTTATCATAGTTTATAGATTTTTTCTCACGACAAAGTTATGTCTTTAAAAAAACAAACTGCCTTCCTATACCTAAAAAAAAGGATAAATTGCTATTTTTTTTGAATAATGTGACAAAAATGAATGAATATAGTACATAGATGTATGCATGGTTATAAAAGCTGACGAATTAGACACATCTGTTAATCCATCTTAATTTCACGTTCTCTATCTTTGTAATATAATAAAGCACCAAGCAAACAGAAATTAAAGAAGTAAGTACTTCTTAGTGAGAATAAAATAACGAGTTTATTAATCAACTATAACATTTTAAACATGAGACAGACTTAATTTTCACACATTCATTAAATGATTACGTGATACAGAATCTCTGCCATACGAGATTTTGTTTGTTCTTTAATAATATTGTTAATTTATTTATATTTACACCAAAGTTCACCTATAAAAAGTTTAACAATATTATTTCCTCTATTTCCTTGATGAAGCATATTTTATCATGGAAATTATGTAACATTTTATAGTGACAAAAATGTTACATAATATATATTTTTATATTAACTAAGTTTTTTTAATTAACGATGAAAAACACTATTTTTTATTTTAAACAATTGATATTGTCATTTTTGCTTTGTTTTGTAGCAATATGGGCAAATGCGCAAAATCAAGTTGTAAAAGGTACAGTAAAAGATGTTTTAGGAGAAGCTGTGATTGGTGCCAACGTAACTGAAGTTGGTACTACTAATGGTACTATTACAGACATTAACGGTGATTTTTCTTTGAATGTTTCTCCCAAAGGAAAACTTCGAATTTCTTTCATTGGTTATCAAGTACAAACCGTAGATGTTGCCGGACGAAAAAGTTTGGAAATAGTATTAAAAGAAGATACTGAAACTTTGGATGAAGTGGTAGTGGTAGGTTATGGTAGCGTAAAGAAACGTGATTTGACAGGTGCTATTACACAAGTAAAATCAGAAAATCTAATGGCAACCGCCCCCACTACTATTCAAGAAGCATTGCGCGGTAAAGCTGCTGGTGTAATGGTAGCTGGTAGCGGACTAAACGAAAGTCCCATGATTCGTATTCGTGGTAATCGATCTATTTCAGCCAGCAATGATCCATTATTTGTTATTGACGGAGTGCCTGTGAACGGTGGTATGGATGTAGTAAACCCTGCAGATGTAGCTTCTATCGAAGTTTTGAAAGATGCTTCAGCTACAGCTATCTACGGTGCTCGTGGTGCTAATGGTGTAATTTTGGTAACGACCAAAAAAGGTGAGAGTGGCAAGGTTAATGTAGAATATAGTGGCTATCTGTCAATCGGTAAAGTAGATAATTATCGTCGTGTGCGTAACGGTGCCGAGTATTTGGAGTACCTACGTGAAGCTGAACGTAGCTATATTTATGATGGTGAAGGCGGTTACAGTATCGACCCTAGTTGTGGGTATCCCTCTATGGAACCGAACTGGGAGTATGACCAGCGTATGGAGTATGTAAAAAAAGATAATTCAGGATATGTACTTGAATCTGTACGTCGTGCTTGGGAGGGTGGTACATATGATCCTTCAAAGTTGCGCACATTTGATTGGCAAGGTGCTGGTATGCGAGATAAGACAATTTCACATAACCACAATATAAGTATTCGTGGCGGAAGCAAGGATACTAAAGTATTTCTCTCTGGTTCGTTCATGGATAATAGAGGTATTACTCCGCGTTCGTTTAGAAAACGCTACACTCTGCGTTTAAACTTGGATCAGAACTTGGGCAAGTACATTACAATGGGCGCTACCACTAATTTTGCCTACTGGGAGTATTTTAATGGTACTGGCGTAGGTGGTAATTGGAATCCGCTAGGCACGCCATATTACTCTCCCGGCGGCGAAGGCGATAATTACGGTATAGGTGGTGATGTTACACAAGATGGTGATCCTGCATTAGGCTTAGTGCCTCACCCTACGGGTGAAGGAATGTTGTGGAATCCTTTCTACGACTTCACAGGTGTCCAGGGCAAAACTAAACGCAATCGTATTGACGCTACACTCTATGCAATGATCAAGTTGGATTGCGGTCTCTCCTACAGAGTAAACTTCGGCACAGATTACTATAGCGGTCAAGAACAGTCATTTTATGCCAAGGCTTCTACTCAGCAAGGATTTGGTAATTCACAAGCTTCACAGAAAGCTGTCTTTGACCGCGGTTGGACATTGGAACATATCCTCTCTTATGTACGTACTTTCGGTCAACACAGCATTAATCTTACTGCCGTACAGTCTTCACAAAAATTTATTTCGGAACCTCTTAGTGCTAGTGGCTTGAGTCTCCCACTTGAAACTCAATTATACTATAATCTGGGCGGTGCTACCACACAGAGTGCTACTAGCGGTTTTACGCAATGGACTATGATGTCATGGATGGGACGTGCTATCTATGGTTTTAAGGATAACCGCTATATGTTAACCGCTTCGTTGCGTTATGACGGTTCTTCTAGATTGGCGGATGGTCATAAATGGGTAGCTTTTCCATCAGTAGCCGTAGCGTGGCGTATCTCCGATGAAGCATTCATTAAAGATCATATTGATCAAATCAGTAACTTGAAGCTTCGTTTCGGCTACGGTAAAACGGGTAACTCTTCTGTAAACCCATACGAAACAATTGGTAAAATAAGTAGTAGTCGCTATACATGGGGAGCCGTCGGTATGTTGGGATATGCGCCCAGTTCACTTTCTAACAATTCACTGACTTGGGAAACAACTGGACAATACAACGTAGGTTTAGATTTCGGCTTTTTTAACGGTCGTATTTCAGGTAGCATTGAATGGTACAAGCAACACACGTATGACTTGTTAATGCCGAGGGCTCTTCCTGAAGTCAGTGGATTCGGCAGCATTACCGAAAACGTGGGAGAAACGGAAAACCGCGGTTTTGAGATGACTTTGGAAACTGTCAACTTTCAAACAAAAGACTTCAGTTGGACCACTTCCCTACAATTTGCTACCAATAAGGAACAGATCGTGAAGTTGGCCAGCGGACAAAAAGAAGATACTGCTAATATGTGGTTTGTAGGCCATCCTGTAGACACACACTATAACTATGTAAGCACCAAGTATGTATGGGGATACTCTAAGGAAGATATGGCTGAAATGGCTAAGTTCAATGCCAACGGACATTCCTACAAACCTGGTGATTTGCGTTTCGTGGATAAAAATGGTGATTATAAAATTGACGCTACAGACCGTGACATCCTCGGACAAAAAATGCCAAAGTGGACGGCAGGTATGGGCAATACTTTCCGCTATAAAGACTTCGATTTCTATGTATTTATGTATGGCATGTTCGGTCATACTATCTATTGTGATCCAGGAACGGCACATGACGGTCGCATGAATACTCGTTACGTAGATTACTGGACGCCGGAAAACCCCAATAGCCACTTCAGAAAGCCTCAAAAAGGAGATGCCGACCAAGCCAACTACGATGCTTATTGGTACAACAAAGGTGATTTCGTACGCATCTCGGATATCACGTTGGGTTACAGCTTGCCAAAGAAGCTTATCAATTATGCCGGACTAGAAAGGGCACGTTTCTATATACAAGTGCAAAATCCTTTCACCATCACCAGCTATCCTAACAATGATCCCGAAGGTTCTGTTAAAGCTGGACGTACCTGGGACCATAAGATAGCAAATTACGGAGACCCGATGACTATGCGTAACTATATCTTTGGAGTTAATCTTACCTTCTAAACTATTAAAATCATTGTAGTATTATGAAACTTTATATCAAACATATCTTCGCTGCAAGTGCAATAGGGTTGTACTTATCAGCTTGTTCGGATTTTCTAGATGAGAAAGGATACAATACAGACTATGGCTATTACAAGACTTCAGAAGGAGTGGAAGCCCTTGTTGCCTCCTGCTATCAGAATGGACGTGGCATGTTCTCTACTTCTAACACACCCAACAGCATCATCTTTCAAGAGATTGGAACTGATATGTACACGATCGGTGGTGATGGTGGTACAGACTTTGCCCTCTATACCTCAACGATGAACCCGTCAAACGATACTTTTTCCGCTTTTTGGACAGACTGTTATAACGGTATCGCTCGTACTAATCTAGGTCTCCAATATTTAGCAGCTAACACAGAAATGGACAGCGAACTAAAGAAAGTGCGTGAAGGAGAAATGAAATTCCTACGTGCTTACTACTACTCCATCTTGATTACTCACTATGGTGATTGTCCGTTGTTGTTGGAACCTGTGGACAAACCGACTTTCAACTTTGTTCGCTCCCCTCAAAAAGAGGTTCTCGCACAAGTCATTGAAGATGCTACGGATGCTTATAATTTACTACCATGGGCTGATGCCGAAGGTAAGGTAACGAACGACTATGGTCGCGCCAGCAAAGGAGCAGCAGGTCACTTGTTGGCTAAGGCTTATATGTACCGTTACAGCCAGAAGTGGGCGGGTACACAAAGTAACAGTAATATGAACGAGGATCGTGGTGCTGAAAGTACTGACTTAGACAAAGCGATCTATTATGCTAGCTCAGTATGTCACTTTGGCGAACAAAGCGGTAGCGGTAGCTTGCACGAATTGGCTACTGACTATTCTGATCTGTGGCGTTTCGATCCCAAAACAGGTGGTCCTACACCAGATGACTATGCAGGTCCGGAAATACTATTTAGTATTCAGTTCTCTACCGACCACTTTTTTAACAATCAAAATCCTACTGCTATGAATGATGGTGGTAACTGGTTACATATGATGTTTATCACTAATGCTGAAGGTATGCCTATGACGACGGCCAAAGGAGACGGTGACAAAACAGTCGTATGGTGTGGGGAAGGTCAGACAAGCGGTGTTGTTCGTGACTTGATTACTGGACGCGGTTGGAGACGTACTTCGCCCACTCCTTTCTTATATGAAGACAATGGTCTATATGGACCTCAATATTATGCTAGCAATAAACATGGTAAATTGATCGATTCTCGTCTCTATAAATCGCACGTATGGGTATACTATTGCAATGCTGAGCCCACTAACAATAATTGGTGTTCTTTCAGTAACGCAGCTGGAAATTTTGATCCCAGTGATATCGGTATGGCTACAGGTGAACCACGCTATGGTATAGGAGATCCTGCTATTGTATTTTCTATGGAAAACGTAGATGACCGTTTTGAGAATGGTACTATGAGTGAAAAACTGGCCTTAGCTCGTGCTCAAGAGCCTTACTGGTACATTCCAATGCAATCCATAAACCGCCCAGGATTAGATGAACGTGGTGATCGTGATGGTATCCGCAATACATTCCCAGGATTATTAAAGTATCTTGATACCCGACGTGCTTCTGCTAATGACCAAGCAGGTTATCGTGATTACTTCTGCTTCCGTTTGGCTGAAACATATATTATATTAGCTGAAGCATATGCATTGAAAGGTGATTTTGTGAACTCTGCAGCTGCCTTAAATATTGTACGTGAACGCGCAGCATGGAAAGAGAATGAAGAAAAACCATTCCATTACTATAAGTATGATGGTGGAAATAGAGAGGATCTCACCAAATCCACTGTGGAAGATATGAAAGTTTCTTCCAATTTCTTAAGTCGTATGAGCGAAGATGAAATCTTGATTTTCTTCTTGGATGAATACGGTCGCGAAATGGAAGGCGAGCTTCATCGTTTTGAACAATTGGTACGTAATGGCGCTGATTTCTTCGTACAGCGTGTGAAGGAACGGAGTGAGTTAGCAGCTCCAAATATCAAGGTATTCCATCGGTTCCGCCCCATTCCACAGAGACACATTGACCGTCTGAATCCGGCTGATCCAAATCCACAAAACTATGGTTATTAACAGTACAGGTATAAAGATCATATCTTAGGGGTAACACTTCGACATGCCGTTCTCGTATTCTGAGAACGGCATCTTGAAGTTTCTAAATGACATATAGTAATTTACAAACGCTCCAATTATGGCCATAAAAAGGTAAAAGCAAATGACACCTATTCATAATATATATTCAAAAGCCCTTGAAGAAAAGCTCTAATATTAAAGTACCCATCAGAACGATGGATAGGATAGTCTTAAATTAGAGGTAAAGAAAAATGTCATCAAGAAATATGGAATTATGCATTATAGGAGTCTTTTGCAT
>OHTA01000541.1_pt1 | contig 24973 bp, 22 predicted proteins | sample 1578851 | NCBI WGS metagenome assembly OHTA01 (sample SAMEA3879578, study PRJEB24766) | human gut metagenome | biome: human-associated habitat; feature: feces | place: USA | collected 1985/1987 | reverse complement strand
CGTCCGCAAAGGTGTAAATCGCATAAATCTCCTTACCGTAATGCCCCACGCCGCGTTTTTGGCTAATCCAACCGATAAGCAGCTCCGGAACACCGTCGCCGCTGATATCCTGCAGCGTGTAGCCAAGCTGCTGCAGGGCTGTCTCCCGGCTGGCGAAATCCCGCACCTCGCAGATGCCTGTTTTTCCCTGCTCCGGCAGGTTATCACTCGTACCGTCAGCGATAAATTCATAAACGCTGTCTACAACCTTCGCATATTCCTGCTCATAGACCGGCGCTGCTTTGGCAGCGGCCTCCGCCTTAGGCAAATTCATCTGCGGTAATACGGTATTTTCCTTCGCACCGTAGCCGGCAAACGCCACCAGAAGCATTGCCAGACACATGCTCTTAAACAGCTTCCGCTTCATTACGCCACCTCCTGTCAAAAGATGTTTTAGCAAAAATTGCTTTGTCCTTTAATTTGCTTAATGAACGTCATGGTCGCAGTAAATAATTTCTTTTGCATATCCATCCCTCCTATTCCTGCCATCTGCGTTACGGGCAGTTGTTTTCCTGATTATATTTTAGCGTGAAAATAAGCAAAGCGCCCCACCCGAATGCGTGAATTCGGGTGGGGCGAGGGGGAATTTTGGGGAAGAATGTAAAGCTTTTTATGCCTCATCAAGCTCCTGCAAGCGTTTCAGCCATCTTGTAACAGCGCCACTTTCGATAAATTCTAATAACGCACCATCACAAAAGCGCTCTGCCCTAAGAGAAGCTATCAGTAAAGCCAATATGCATTGAGCATCTAATCCAGAAGCATCGGCTTTCATCATGGAATCATAACCCCATTCTATGCCATTAGCATTAAGAATATCTGCATATTTACTCGGTACTATCTCATCACTTTCTTTGGCAAATTTATAGATATCATCTGCCAACTTCTTAACCGTTATAGAATAAATGACGAAAGGAAGGTGCATCGGTCTTTCCGAAGAACCATCATTTTCCTTATCACAACTCCATTCACCAGCATTATCATTTTCCAAAAGATTGATATATTTTGTCAACACAGAGTATTTTGTTGTCACAAGTACTGAACCTCCTTTTAAATGAAATAAACAACTTATAAAGCGGTTCCAAAGGCTGCTATTACTTCCTCAGAATCACGACCGCTAATCGCCTTACCCATAGCTTTTGAAATAGCATCGAGCAATCGTCCTGCACGATTAACTATAAACTGATCAAAGTCATCTGAACGCATCGATGTAGAATCAAGCCAATGTGATTCCAAGTATTTATTAAGATCATCAGTTGAAACATGATTTTTTTCTTCTATTCTGAGCAAATATTCGGATGGTGCAACACCACCAATTTTTCTATTTGTAGTAAAGAAAATAGGAGTCTTATTGACTATCGAATTATATTTAGATTTAGGATATCCTTTTTTCTCGCAATAAGCTTTTGGAAATACGTGATGTATATCAATATTTTCTTTCTTAAAAACTGTAAAATCCATATCCTGTCCAGAAATAAAGTCTTTACTCTGGTTTTTCAAAATCAATGCCATTATGCCTTTATACGCCGCTGATTGCCTCGATTGTAAACCAAGTAATCTTGTCGGACTAAAATATGCATCTGATATAGTTTTGGGAATTTGTATATCGTCTTGAACCCATTTCATTACTCCAACCACATCCTGTACAAATCTAGATTCATTGGCACCACCGTATAACTCACCTAAAATCCCGCACCACAACCATTGCTCCAGTTTACTTATAACTCTGGCAACATGAAGTAAACCTTGTTCTTTCAACAAAGCACATAATACAGCAAGCGGTATTAACTGTGTTGAATACGGCAAATTCTGTGCTGTAAATATTCTATTTCGTTGTAATAAAGTTTCTGCCTCAACAAAGCCATCTTCAAGTATGTCAGCATATTTTAGATAATCTTCACGCTTCAAATTTAGCACATCTTTACGCTTACAGGAAACTGTGCCACCTAATTTATAAGTAGACAGCAAAGTACAAGCAGTCAGAAACGCTGTAGCATCAACATTTTCTTTCAAAACATCACCGATAAATGTTTTCTCTTTCCTTTTAGTCCAATCATCACGCAAATTCCAATTATCCGGTGCATCCATTGCAAAAATGGCTGTAACAAGCTCAAATACAGTTAGAGAAACACCGCCAGTATTTACATTTTCGAAAACTTGACAAACAGCTTCTTTAGGCGTATTGCTATCCAATAAAATAACAGGTAAAGCATAATTGCTAGTTGGATAAATTATATTTTTCGAGAACTGTGTATGTTCACTAATTATCGAAGGATCATAATTATGATATCTGTAGTAATCATTTTGCCACAATAATGCTTCTCCTATTTTAAACAGCAGATTAACTGGAAACATTTTATTTTCAAATTCTTTTTCTCTAGTAGACAAATCTAAAACGATATCACGATTAAAATTTTTTCTTATAATACGATCTTTAGGTACAGAAATTATTGCATCCTCTCGTTCTATACCATTGCTTGTATCTGGTATATGTATATAATAATACACCTCTATTTCTTTACCATTTTCTGTCTTTGTTTTTACTGGCAAATTATTATACATAGCCTGATATATAGAAGTAAGTCTTTGCTGCCCATCCAAAACTAACTGCTCTGGCATTGCTGTTGTTCTCGTTACACCTTCAAATGCACGATATTTTAGTTTTAATACTCCTCCATAACCTAAAAACATTGCTGCAGAAATCGGATAACCACAGGTAATACTAGCAATAAGTTTTTTTATTTTTAAATCCGACCATACCCAACCACGCTGAAAATCAGGTAATTGAATTTTTTCCACTTGAATTCCTTCCATAAGGTCAGTCAGCTTTTTATCTTTTGATTCCATTTTACACCTCCGAAATTGATTGTATTAACCTAATTGTCTTGTAACAAAATTATACCACATAATCACGCATATATTTTCTCTAAAACACTCCCAAAACAACTTTCTTCTTTGAAAGTCAATGTGCTAATTCTCTACTGTATTTTAAAAATTCAAGTAACCATCTTTCTTGCTCAACAAATCCCCCATCCAAACCCAAATATGCTATAATAGCCTTAAACAATTAACTTTATAGGGCTATCTGCCCAATTTTTCAGAAAAGGAGAATCCTCACATGAAATGCTTACTCATTAAAAACGTGAACGTATATGCTCCGCAACCCCTCGGAATAGTCGACATCCTGATCATCAATGACAAAATCGCCAAAATAGGCCAACAGCTTGCAGCTCCGCAAGGCTTAGACTGCCAAATTCTTGACGCCCAAAAGCGCAAGGCAGTCCCTGGTTATGTTGACCAGCACGTACACATCATCGGTGGTGGCGGTGAATCCGGTCCCTACAGCCGCACGCCGGAAATCAACCTGAGCGAGCTGACTAAGGTTGGCATTACTACCGTAGTAGGCGTTTTGGGTACAGACGGCACCTCCAGACACAACGAAAGCCTGCTGGCGAAGGCCAGAGGTCTGACTCATGAAGGCATCACCGCGTACATGCTCACCGGCTCCTACGAAATCCCCCTGCACAACATGACCGGTGATGTGCGCCGCGACATCATCCTGATCAACGAATGCCTTGGCATCGGCGAGGTTGCCTTATCCGACCACAGAAGCTCGCAGCCTACTCGCGAGGAGCTGGAAAAGGTGCTTACGCAAGCTCGCCTGGGCGGTATGCTTTCCGGCAAGGCCGGCGTTGTGCAGTTCCACATGGGCGTAGGCAAGCGTGGTATGGATGTCCTGCTGGCAATTGTACGCGAAACAGAAATCCCCGCCCGTCATTTCATCCCCACCCACGTCAACCGCGCTTTCCATCTTTTTGAGCAGGCCAAGGAATTTGCCCGCTTAGGTGGTTATGTGGATATCACCTCCGGCATCAGGGAGCAGGACGGCTTCCCAGCCTGCGTCAAGCCCAGTGACGCCATCAAAATTCTTTACGAAGAGGGCGTGCCGCTGGACAGAGTCACCATGAGCTCAGATGCCAACGGCTGCATGAGCGTAACGCTTCCCGACGGCAGCCAAAAGCAGCTTGCCGTTTCGCCTGATTCCTTCCAGGAGGAGGTTAAGGATGCTCTGCTTGCAGGCGTTCCCACGGAGGTTGTGGCAAAGGTTGTCAGCAGCAATCCGGCGCAGGCCAATGGTCTGTATCCGCAAAAGGGCTGCCTGCAGACCGACAGTGACGCCGATCTGATTATTTACAGCGACAGCTATGACGTAGATACTGTAATCGCCAAAGGCCAAATCATGGTGGCAACAGGCGAAGCGCTTGTCAAAGGCACCTTTGAAAAATAAACATTGTAACGAAAAATCCCCTGCACAAGCCTCTGCTTATGTAGGGGATTAATTTTTTATGATATTTTCGTTATAGCTTGACGCACTCAGGCCGCCGCTTATCTGGCAACAGAAAGCTGCTGCTGCATCAGCGGAATCATTTCCTCGATAGTTTCATATGCCAGCTCATGATTTACATACTGCGGCTGAACGCACTGCAGAATCTGCTTAGCTGCCGTGGTAGTAAAAGGCTTATGCCGGTCAATCGCCGCAATATGACGCCAAATAGCTTCCGCACTTGAATCAGCCGGCACCTTGCGTTCAAAGCTGCGCAAATACTTGCCGGAAAGCGAGCAGGAAAGATGTACGCCCTTAATCAGCTCAGCATACGGACCGAGCTTGTCCACCGTGCGGCAGACAAAATCCGCTGCCTCCGCCTCTGTGCGCAGACGCGGATTCGTATTCATCAGATGACCGGTATCAAGCATAATGCCGACGTTTTTGCGCTCAATGCGCTCAAAGAAAAACTTCACCTTGCGCGCATCCGTCAGGCGCAGACCTGGCCACCACAAATTCTCAAACAGCACCGTAACATTGGCAGGAATCTCATCTGCCACAGCATTAAAAACATCTGCCGAAGCAGCCAATACCTCACGGTCATCATAATGGAAATCAAAGGTAAAGATTGTTTCGGTATCGGCCTCCGCCACATGCCACACCAGATATTCCGGCTTCTGCGAAATGGCAGCGCAGATATTACGGCGGATAACCGCCAGCCATTCATCACAGCTCATGGCTGTCTTAAAATATGTCTGGCGTTCGTGAATACTGCGGAACTGCTGCTGCAGGCGTTTAGCCTTTCGCAGCCAGAAATCCATCCAGTACGGCCAATAATTCAAATGTGCGCCAATAGTCAGCTCCTTGTAATCAGGGAATGTTTCCGGATCTCTGTAAACAAACTGTTCAATACCGTCAACACCCAGCTGCTGTACTAAACCGGCCAAGGTCATCCCCTTACGCTTCAGCTCATCTTCATACCAATCAATCGGACAATAGTTAATAAGATGCTTAGTCATTTCTCACCCTTCTTTGCTACATACTGCACACTCTTAACGTAAACCCTGCTTCAACTGTGCTACCGGCAAATAGCTTGGAATTCTTGTTTCATAAAAAAACTGCGGCGGTAAAGCTGCAGTCATAATTTAGCTCACGCAAGCAGCACTACTCGAATACTAAAGATGGTTTTACCATCCTTCCTTTCACCTGTACATCGCAAGCTTGCGGAAAAAACTTTTGGGCATAGGCACTCTGACTAAGCTCATCGCCAAGGCAGCATCTTGTGAGGATATGCGCTGCCAGGCTCACATTACAGTTGCGGTACAGTACCAGATTCGCACTGGTTTTCCTTCTGCTCAAAGCATATTAAGTTTTTATTGTCTTGCTTTCTTTATCTGACGAAAGCTGTGTAATAGTAACATCTACTATTTATAGTATAATTAGTATATCATCAATCAAAAATTTTGGCAAGAAAGATATGAAAATTTTTCCGTATCCATACTGCAGAAATAATAAACTCCCGCAAGCACGATGCTTTCGGGAGTTTGTATTTGAATATGCGCCATGACGCAGACAGGGCTTTAGCGACAAACTGTAATAGGAACGAGGGCGGGCAGCCCATTACTGCACGCAAACTCATCCGCCTGCACGCGGAACACATCCGCCAACAGCTTGGACGTAACAATTTCTTTAGGCTCACCGCTGACTACCAGGCGTCCCGCCTTGATAACGGCAACGTAATCAGCGTACTGAATGGCATGGTTCAAATCATGGATAACCATTACTACAGTAAGTCCCAGCTCTTTGTTGAGCTTATCAAGCAACTGCATAACCTCCAGCTGGTGACAAATATCAAGATATGTCGTAGGCTCATCGAGCAGCAGCACCTGCGGTCTTTGCGCCAGCGCCATCGCTATCCAGGCGCGCTGACGCTCGCCGCCGCTCAGCGTGTGCAAAAGGCGGTGGCTCATCGACGTCATATTGGTCTGCTCCAATGCCCAGGCGACGTGCTGTGCATCGTCCTTATCCCCGCGCCCTAAGAAGCTGCGATGCGGGAAGCGTCCCATTTCAACCAAATCCTGCACCGTCAAATCGGTAGGCGCAACCGGTGATTGTGTCAAAATCGCCAGACAGCGGGCAAATTCGCGGTGCGACAGGCTATGTATATCCTTACCCAGGAAACTGATGCTGCCTTTAGCACAAGGCAAGATGCGGGCAATCGCCTTCAGCGTTGTACTCTTGCCGCAGCCGTTGGGGCCGATAATAGCGGTAATCTTACCCTCAGGAATTGCCAGCGACAAATCATGGATGATTGTTTTTTTGTTAATTGCTATATCAATATGCGTTGCCTCTAAAACAGCTTTAAAGGGCGCTGCATTATTTTGTGTCATCAGATTTCCCTCCTTAACAGGAATAAGAAGAAGGGCGCGCCCAAAAAGGCCATAATAATACCAACAGGCAGTTCAATCGGCGCAAAAATTACACGCGCAAACGTAACAATGGCAATGCCCAAAAGTGCGGAAGCAGGCAGCAGAAAGCGGTAGTCGCTGCCTATCAGCAGTCGCGCCGCATGCGGCACCACAAGGCCGACAAAGCCCAGCAGGCCGACAACGCTGACAGCGCTGGCTGCGAGCAAAGCTGCAATAGCCGTAAGAATAATGCGTGTCACCTCAACATTGACGCCAAGACCGCGCGCCATCTCATCGCCCAGCTGCAGGATGTTCAGATAAGCGGCACTGGCAAGCGCCAGAATCAGACCGATAACAGCATACGGCAGAATAATATTTACATGCGGCCAGCTGCGTGCGGCAAGACCGCCTACCATCCACATTAAAGCACCATGCACTCTGTCACTGTAAAAAATCATCAGACCGCTGATACCTGCACCCAAAAAGGCAGATACCGCAACACCGGCCAAAATAATACGCACCGGCTTGATGCCGTTTTTCCACGCTAAAATATAAATGCAGACAGCAGCCAGCATTGCACCGATGAAGGCAACAGGCGTAATCAGATATTCCATCGCCGGGAACAAAATCATAATCACAACACCTGCCAGTCCTGCGCCGGAGCTGATGCCGATGATATGCGGGTCTGCCAGCGGATTACGCATAATCGCCTGCAGAATTGCACCGGAAAGCGACAGGTTGATGCCGACCAAGGCACCGACGATGGTGCGCGGCATACGGATGTTCCAGATAATCTGACTGCGCGGATCATTACCGGGATTAAGCAGAATATCGGTAATCTCCTTGATGCTGATAATGCTGGAGCCTTTTGTTAAGCTCAAAAAGCTGCCCAATAGTGCCAAGAACAAAAATATCACAAGAATAGTAATACGCCATTTAGTACGGCCGATGCCAAAATGCTCCGTCTGCTCTGCAGACTGCTTATTTTCCATTAGTAAAGACCTCCGGATAAACCTGCTGTGCCATAAACTTTACAGCCTCAGGATAGCGCAGGCCGGGGTTAATCAAAAACAGCTTTTCCGGCAGCACATATACTCTGCCTGCTTTTACAGCCGGCAGACTGTTCCATGCGGGGTTATTTTTAAAGTCGGTGCGCAGACGGTTTTCAATTTCCTCAGGCTTGCCCATAGAGGTAATGAAGATAATTTCCGGGTTCTGCTCAACCAGTGTTTCCATGCTGTAAGGAGTTTTATTTGATTTTCCCTTGAGCGCTGCAGCAGCAACGTTTTCAAAGCCCAGGATATCGCTTACACAGCCGGCAATGCTGTGCGAGCCTTCTACCGTAACGGCGCTGGCTGTTGCATGCATAATAACGATGCGTTTCTTTTCCTTAGGCAGCTTACTGGTAACGGCGGCAACCTGTTTATCCAACAGCTCATTTTCCTTTTTGGCCTTATCCTGCGTACCATAAATATCGCCCAAGGTTTTGATGGCGCCCTTTACATCCTCAAAGGTTTGGGTATCAAACTCCACTACGTTGATTTTGTTGGACTGCAGCATCGGGATAAATTTATCATGCTGATTTTTGCTGGCCAGAACCAAATCAGGCTTCAGGCCGACAAGCGCTTCCATATTAATATTGTAGACCATGCCTACCTCCGGCACAGACTTCATAGATTCGGGAATCTTGCCTACCTTAGAGCTGGCGCGACCGACTACGGTGCCACCGACAGCCTCAATCATACTCAAATATGAAGGACTGAGGCTTACCACTCTTTCAGGCTTTTTGGCAAGCGAAACCTGTCTGCCTGCAGCATCGGTAAGCTGCAGATAAGCCTTGTCACCGCCAGTCTGCGTTCCTACACCACCGCAACCGGCAGCAAGCAGCATAGCCGCACATAATAGACCACAAGCAATTTTTTTCAAGATCATGTTAATCACCTCATACTCATCTTACATTGCCCAAGCCCCAAGCTTTGGCAATACATATAACTCTCTGATAAAAAAAGCTTAATAATATCGCCCTCATAATAGCACAAATCAGAAGTGTAGTCAATGAAAGTTGCTAAGAAGCACTCATAATAGTATAATAAAATAATAAGCTTGTTATAACAAAGGAGTAGAAATATTATGGAAATCAATGCAATGATTAACCGCATAAATGCATTAGCCAAAAAGAAAAAAACCTCCGGCCTGACGCCGGAAGAATTGGCAGAACAAAAGGAGCTGTACAAGGAATATCTGGCCAACATCCGCAGCCAGCTGAAGGCACAGCTCGATAACATCGAAGTAGTCGACGAGCTGCCGGACAAAAAACAGCTGCACTGATGGCTGCTATTCTGTCGCCATCCATGCTGGCCTACGAAGACGATTTTCTGCTGATTATCGATAAGCCTGCAGGCATGTTGGTACACCCCACCGTCAGCGAGCGAGGCACAACGCTCTACGATTATGTAAAGGCATATTATGAAGCCAACGGCATTGATGCCGGTATACATCCCGTATCGCGTCTGGACCGCAACACCTCCGGCCTCGTCATTTTCGCCAAGGAGCCTGTTGTACAGCACTGGCTTAGTCAGCAGCAGGTTGAAAAGGAATATCTGGCGCTGGCCTGCGGACGCTTTGAAAACAGCGAAGGTATTATAGAAGCGCCTATCGCCCGCAAGGAAGGCAGTATCATCGAACGCTGTGTTGATTACACACGCGGCAAATACGCCAAAACAGCCTACGAGGTTTTGGCAGCCTACAGCAGCTGCACGCTGCTCAAGGTCCGTCTTTTCACCGGACGCACGCACCAGATACGTGTCCACCTTGCTTCCATCGGCCATCCGCTCGTAAACGACAATCTTTACGGAACTCCCGGCCCCCAAGCGCGCCATGCGCTGCATGCCTACCGCCTAGCCTTCAAGCATCCGGTAAGCGATGTATTTTTAGAAATTACCCGCGCTTTGCCGGAGGATTTACAGAAACTTCTGTACTAAATAAGCAGACCATGATATAATTAGTGTATACTAATGTAAAGACAGAGTAGCTGTAAGGCTACCCTGAATAAGGAGGAATAGACAAATGCCCTTAGTTACATCTACTGAAATGTTCAAAAAAGCTTACGAAGGCCACTATGCTGTTGGTGCCTTCAACGTCAACAACATGGAAATCATCCAAGGTATCGTTGCTGCAGCACAACAGGAAAAATCCCCGCTGATTCTGCAGGTAAGTGCCGGCGCCCGCAAATACGCTAACCACATCTACCTGATGAAGCTGGTTGAAGCAGCAATCGAAGACACCGGTCTTCCTATCTGCCTGCATCTGGACCACGGCGAAGATTTTGACATCTGCAAAGCCTGCGTCGACGGCGGCTTCACCTCCGTTATGATTGACGGCAGCAAGCATCCTTTTGAAGAAAATATCGAAATGACCCGTCGTGTTGTTGAATATGCACACGAAAGAGGCGTTGTAGTTGAGGCAGAGCTTGGCCGACTGGCAGGCGTTGAAGACGCTGTTAAGGTTAACACCAAGGACGCTACCTACACCGATCCCGATCAGGCTGTAGAATTCGTTGAACGCACCGGCTGCGACAGCCTGGCTATCGCTATCGGCACCAGCCACGGCGCTTACAAATTTAAAGGCAAACCGGAACTGGACTTCGCTCGTCTGGAAAAAATCACCAACTTGCTGCCCGGTTATCCTCTGGTTCTGCATGGTGCTTCCACCGTTATCCCGTCCTTTGTTGAAGAATGCAACAAGTACGGCGGCAAGCTGGACGGCGCTCAAGGCGTACCTGAAGACATGCTGCTGCAAGCAGGCAAATTCGGCGTTTGCAAAATCAACATCGATTCGGATTCTCGTCTGGCTATGACTGCTGCTGTACGTAAGGTATTCGCTGAAAAACCGGCTGAATTCGACCCACGTAAGTATCTTGGTCCGGCTCGTGACAATATGGAAAAACTGTACAAGCACAAAATTCTGAATGTGCTCGGTTCTGACAACAAATTGGCACAGTAATAATCTCCGGATTATTCCATAAATAAAAGAAAGGCTGCTACCGATAAACCGGTAGCAGCCTTTTAGTTGCTTTATAGTTCTTATCTATTTATCTTTCTTTGGGAGAGGAAGTTGTGGAGAGGAATTTTGAAAGAAGTCTTCTATTTTTTGTTTACTTTGAATATCTTTCAGCCAGTTGGCGGCGGCATTATAATAATTGGATTTTCCTAAAACAAGTTCGCCTCTCTCGTTCATTTCCGCTTCTTCTTTAGTGTCTTTAGGACGTGTTTTTAGGAATGCTTCCAAATAGCGTTCCGCATTTTTCTTATCTTTCAAGTCATAGAAGTATATATAGGCCATGTCATACAATAGTTTGTGGTTTTGTTTGTCATACTGTTGATAGCGTTTTTTGATGGATGCAATCTGTTCTTTGTACATTTGTGCCATCTTGTAACAGTCGGTCATCCCGATATAGAGCCGGGTCATACTGCTGTCTTTGGGAATGGATAGATCAATGGCTTTTTCCAAATAGTCTACGCCCTCTTTTTTCCAGGAAGTTTTGGAACAGGCACGGCCAAGGTAATAAAGGAGATTGATATTGTTGGGATCATATTTCCGGGCGACTTCCAAAAAATCATGAGCCTCATAATACTTCTCTGCTGCATAGTAACTAATGCCTAAATAATAACAAGTATGAAAAGAACTGTCCCCTTGACTGACAAGATATTCATAACGCCGGATGGCAGTGGGGTAGTCTTGTTTCAAGCAGTACGCTAAAGCGTTCTGCCGGTTGACGGAAATGTTGGTACTGTCAATTTGCCGGTATTTTTCTGTAGCTTCGATGGCTTCGTCGAAATAAGAACCGGATATATTTAGAGCGCCTAGTTTGCTGGCTGCCAGATAATCGTCGGGATATTTAGCCTGGATATTGTAATAGCAACCTGCGGCGGGAAGAAGTTCGCCCATCCCTTCAAAGCTTTGTGCCTGTAAATGCAGGGCAATGGCGGAACTATCTTTTTCCGTCATCAGGCTGCTTTCACCAAGCGCCTCCCTAAACTTCTGCTGGGATAGAAGCAAACTGATATATTGAATACGTGCATATTTGTTTTCCGGATTCAGATCGAGTGCATGTTCATAATATTTCAGGGCTTGATTATAGTTAGCTAATGTCCGGCAACATTCGGCTGCTTCGATGAAAGCACGAGTATTTGTGGTATCATTACGGATAATTTCCTGATAGGTGGCAAGTGCCTCTGTGGTGAGCCCTAGTCCGCGCAATGCTTTGCCTTTCTGCAATAGCAGGGGAGGGGTGGATTTCTTTTGAGCAATGAGGGAAAGGGCAGTCTCATAATCGTAATTTGCCATGGCTTCTTGAATAGGGTCTGTATGTTGCGCTATTAAAGGAATAGTATAGCAAAGAAAGAATAGAATGATAATCCGTTTCATAATATTTTATTTTAGTTGTTTGACTTATCTGTTGCAAGTTACTAAAAATATTATAATTACGAATTGTTCGTAGGCTGTTTTAGATAGATTAACGAAATGATAAGAGAAGATAACACAACGGAATGCGATACGATGCATACGCCATAGCAAATGCAATACTTTTTAGGCAGTAAGTTCTTACAATAAAAAATCACCTTTACTACAATGATGCAGTAAAGGTGATTTTATAAATTCAAGGCTTTTAGGATAATCTTATTTTTTGTTTTAAGAACTGTTCAAATAAGCGTTCCCTCTTGCCTTATATCTTACATCAAGAATCCAAGCAGGATACCGGCAGCAACAGCTGAACCGATCACTCCGGCAACGTTCGGACCCATAGCGTGCATCAGCAAATAGTTGGTCGAATCGTATTCCAAACCAATCACTTGCGAGATACGTGCAGAGTCGGGAACAGCAGAAACACCTGCATTACCGATCAACGGATTGATCTTATTACCCTTCTTCAGGAAGATATTGAAGATCTTAACGAAGATGACACCAGATGCCGTTGCAATAACAAATGACAATGCACCGAGGGCAAAGATCTTGATAGAGTCAAGCGTCAGGAATTCGGATGCTTGCGTAGAAGCACCTACTGTCAGACCCAACAGGATAGTGATTGTATCAATCAACGGACCACTGGCAGTATTAGCCAAACGGCGGGTTACACCACTTTCTTTCAACAGGTTACCGAAGAACAGCATACCCAGCAAAGGCAGACCGGAAGGAACCAGGAAACAAGTCAGCAACAAACCGATGATCGGGAAAATCACCTTCTCCGTGTGAGAAACGGCACGCGGCGGTTTCATGCGGATGACACGTTCGTTCTTGGTGGTGAGCAGACGCATGATAGGCGGCTGTATCACCGGAACCAACGCCATATAGGAGTAGGCGGACACCGCAATGGCTCCCATCAGGTTAGGTGCTAGCTTGGAAGAAAGGAAGATGGCCGTCGGGCCGTCTGCTCCACCAATGATACCGATAGCACCGGCTTGCATCGGGTCGAAACCCATTTCCAATGCGATCATATATGCACCGAAGATACCGAACTGTGCAGCTGCACCAATCAGCATCAATTTTGGATTAGAGATAAGTGCCGAGAAGTCCGTCATGGCACCGATGCCCAAAAAGATGAGCGGCGGATACCAGCCGGAGGTCACTCCCTGATACAATATATTCAATACAGAACCTTCTTCATAAATACCGACTTTCAGCCCGGCATCCATATTAAAAGGTATATTACCGATCAATATACCGAAACCGATAGGAATCAGCAGCATCGGTTCGAACTCTTTGGCTATTGCCAAATAGATGAATACCAAGCCAACGAGAATCATGACTACATGCCCTACCGTAGCATTGGCAAAGCCTGTGTATGTCCAGAAGTCGGCCAGGTTATTTCCTAAAAAGTTTATAAAGTCTCCCATATTATTCAATAATTACGAGGTCATTACCTTCAAGAACAGAGTCTCCCTTGTTGACGTTGATGGCAGTAATCTTACCGTCCTTATCCGCATTGATATTGTTTTCCATCTTCATGGCTTCCAATATGATAATGGTCTGTCCTTTCTTTACAGTATCGCCTACATTCACTTTGATGTCGAGGATCACACCCGGCAGCGGAGATTTCACTCCTGATTTTCCGGTAGACGGAGCAGTCGGTTTCACTACCTGAGTAGGAGCAGTAGGAGCATTAGGCATCGGGCGTACTGTCACGGGTTTCGCAACAGGCTTCGGCTGTTTCTCCATTTCTACTTTATAGTGTGTACCGTTCACTTCTACATGAGCGATGTTGTCTTCAATATCTCCGATGGTTACTTTATATGAGTTACCGTTGATTTTATATTTATATTCTTTCATCGTTTTTACTTTTTAAAAGGTGACTTACTTTCTGGGAGGAGTTTCACGCAAAGTGTAAATCTTCGAACTCCATGGTGAGTAGCTGCGTTTTACGCGGGTGATGGTCAGCACCGTTTCTTCTACGTCGTGCACCTCATCCTGCATTTCGTGTAATGCCATAGAAATAGCAGCGTATACTTCGCCCGGAGCCTGTGACAGTTCCTTAGCTTCATGCTTGTCAATGCCTTTAGATTTCATAGCGTTACGCTTGCTCAAATTAACGGCTACTTTTCCTACAATCTTAAAAGCAATAAAGAGAAGAATCAATCCGCAGAATACTACGCTCATGGCAGAAATGGACATTCCAACGCCATCAGCATCGTGTTCTTCAAACTTTTCCATCTTGGAATTGCTGTCAAGAGTCTTGTTGTTGGTGCTCGGAGTCACGTATTTGTCACCGCTTCCACTTTTTACTTCCCATTCAGCTGCCCCGTCGCTTACACGAGCGTATGATTGGTTGGGACCGAGAGCGCCTGCAGGCACTACAATCTGGTCGAGCAACTTCTTGCCGGAGTCGAACAGACCAACCCAGTTAGCTGTTTCCGGATTCAGCTTGAAGCTGGTATGGAAAGTACCACGGTTAGGTTCGCCATCTGCCCAGAATAGTGCATGTTGGCGTGGTTTCACTAAGGTAAGTATATCACCTTTCGGGATAAAATAAGTAACTGTATCGCCCGGTTGGCTGCTTACTTTCAGCAAGCAAGCTGCCAGGTCGGCGCTACCGAATGATTTATTGAATATTTCAATCCATGCGCTGTGCAATCCGTAATCGTCCTGAAAATTACTCTGATTGTCTATCAGGATTTCGTTTAGCACCAGCTTATTGTTCGACTTTTGCTCTCCACAAGAAGTCAGACCAATCAGCAACAGCAAAGAAAGGAATATTCCGATTTTGGTTTTGTTCATAATCGTTCTTGTTTTAATGTGAAAAGTAGGATTACAACGGAATATTACCATGCTTCTTAGCCGGATTACTCAATTTCTTGGTCTGCAACTGCTGCAAAGCTCGGATAACACGGAAACGTGTGTTGCGCGGTTCAATCACATCGTCGATGTAGCCATATTTAGCTGCATTGTAAGGATTGGCGAACAATTTCGTGTATTCTGCTTCTTTCTCTGCAAGGAATTGAGCAGGGTTTTCCTGATCTTTGGCTTCGCGTGCGTACAATACTTCTACTGCTCCTGCACCACCCATTACTGCGATTTCGGCAGTAGGCCATGCGTAGTTCATGTCACCGCGAAGTTGCTTACAGCTCATCACGATGTGAGAACCACCGTAAGATTTACGCAATGTGATAGTAACCTTAGGCACAGTAGCTTCACCGTAAGCATACAACAGTTTAGCACCATGAAGGATAACGCCATTGTATTCCTGACCTGTTCCCGGAAGGAATCCCGGTACGTCTACCAACGATACGATAGGAATATTGAATGCATCGCAGAAACGAACGAAACGTGCGCCTTTACGAGATGCATTGCTGTCGAGCACACCAGCCAGATACTTAGGCTGATTAGCAACGATACCTACCGATTGTCCGTTGAAGCGGGCGAAACCGATGATGATATTCTTTGCATAATCTTTCTGGATTTCAAGGAATTCACCGTTGTCCACAATAGCGCCGATCACTTCGTACATGTCATACGGTTTAGTAGGGCTGTCGGGGATAATATCGTTCAAAGAATCTTCCAGACGGTCGATTGGGTCTGTGCAATCTACATAAGGAGCTTCTTCAAGGTTGTTTTGAGGAATATAGCTCAACAGTTTGCGAATCAGTTCGAAACCTTCTTCTTCTGTTTGGGCGGTGAAATGAGTTACACCCGATTTAGTGGAGTGAACGCTTGCGCCACCGAGGTTTTCCTGGCTAACGTCTTCACCTGTAACGGTCTTCACCACTTTCGGTCCGGTGAGGAACATATAAGAAGTGCCTTCCATCATCAGTGTGAAGTCGGTCAGAGCCGGAGAATAAACAGCACCACCGGCACAAGGACCGAAGATACCGGAAATCTGCGGAATAACACCTGAAGCAAGGATGTTGCGTTGGAAGATTTCTGCATAACCTGCCAAAGCGTTGATACCTTCTTGGATACGTGCACCACCCGAGTCGTTGATACCGATACAAGGAGCACCCATCTTCATGGCCTGATCCATAATTTTACAAATCTTCAATGACATCGTTTCTGACAGTGAACCGGCAGAAACAGTGAAGTCCTGTGCGAACACATATACCAGACGTCCTTCGATTGTACCGCAGCCGGTTACTACACCGTCTCCCGGATAATGTTTTTTCTCCATTCCGAAGTTCGTGCATCTGTGCTCAACGAACATGTCCATTTCTTCGAAGCTACCCTCGTCAAGCAGCATAGCCAAACGCTCGCGTGCTGTGTATTTCCCTTTTTCATGTTGCTTCGCAATCGCTTTTTCACCGCCTCCGATACGTGCTACGGCACGGCGTTCAATAAGCTCTTTAATTTTTTCAAGTTGATTACTCATGAGTTCTTGTTGGTTTTAGAGTTTATGATTAATGTTCGCAGAGTTCTGTCAACACGCCCAAAGTTGATTTCGGGTGAAGGAAAGCAATATTCAAACCTTCGGCACCCTTGCGGGGAGCTTTGTCGATAAGGCGGATTTCTTTGCTTTCTGCTTCTGCCAAAGCATTGGCTACGCCATCTTCTACAGCAAAGGCTACATGGTGAACACCTGCACCTTTGTTTTCAATGAATTTGGCAATAGTACTCTCCGGGCAAGTCGGCTCCAACAGTTCAATTTTGGTTTCGCCTACTTTTAAAAAAGCAGTTCTTACTTTCTGATCTTCCACTGTTTCAATGTTGTAACACTTCAGACCTAATACATTTTCGTAGTAAGGAAGGGCTTCTTCGATGCTTTTTACAGCAATGCCCAGATGTTCAATGTGTGAAATCTTCATAACTATACTTTTTTTATTTGGTTTTAATCATGTGCTTATATGGCATAAAACAGCACAAAGAAAGACATTTCTTACCTAATAAAGAAATATTTCTGCATTTAATTATTGGATTATTAAACAGAAAAAATGGTAAGGAAGGAGCATGGAGAGTCGTTTTGCAATCTTGAGATTACATTTAGACATAAAATTTGACTAAGAGTTTGTTCAGCCAATTCCAATTGACACGGAACCAGCGGCGGGTACTGCTTTGCTTTCCTCCGAATCGGAGAACGAAATCACGATAACCGTGTTTGCGGAACGGAAGTCCTACATCCATAAATTCCATGTGACGGAATCCCCGTTGGCGGGCGTCTTCCAATGCCTTCCAAACGGCCAGCACTCCCGGATACTGAAGTGCGTATGTCTTTCTCATTCCTCCGGAAAACCAAAGGTAGGCGTCATCTCCCGAGTAGATACAGACGGAACCGCCAATGATTTTCTCTTTGTATTTTACTACGAATATTTTTGCCTGCTGTCCTTTGATTAGCATATCGTTCATGTGACGGAAAAAGTCGTTGGCAGGGAAATATCTGCGTATGCGGGAGGAATAAACCTTGTGCAGCATCCGTGAGAAATCGTGTATTTCTTCCACGGTATGTGCCTCCTCTACTTTGGCTCCATTCTTGAGTCCTTTTTTTATCTGACGGATGCGCGACGGGCTGAACCGGTCTTCCGTCTTTTTCATACTGTGCAGCGAATTGCGTACCCGCAGCCAGTTGACAGGGAAATAATCATTGGCACGGAAAACCCGGTAACCGAACATCGAATTATTGAGGTTCCGGAATTCGATCAGGACACAGCTACGCGATGCTTCTTGTGTGAGATGTTCGAGCATATCGCCAAAGACTTCTTCTGCCTTTTCTTTGTTGGTCGAAAGCGACTCATCCAGAAATTCACCTTCGCTATATACTACGCAATGTTTCACTAAAGAGGAGGGAAGCCACTTTTTCGCTTTGCGGATGGCGGCAAGCAGGCGTGCCATAGGTCTGCCGTCTTCTGTTGCCACTATTAATAAAGGAGTATAGCCCGGAGTCGCTTCATAAATCTGAAATAACTCTTTGGAATGGAAGGCGTTTTTTCCTGGTAATTCAGGAATGTCCTTCCCATGATAATATGTTGTTAGTTTCAGTGGCATCTAGGTACAAATTTACACTTTTTATTCTTTATTCAACAACAAAATAAAGAATTTGTTGGAGCTGCTTGAAGTAAAGTATAATATATAGTTGCGTATTTAATGGAGAAAATGTATTTTATAGGAGAAATATGGTATGAAAAGTGAGTACGTATTAAAATTAGCTTCGTCTTTAATTAAGATTATAATCGAATAGTTTTTGCAAAACAACGAGAATTAATATTAACTTTAAATTAGAACGAATGAGATGTAATGCATTTGTTGAAGCATGGAAGAATCATCATAGACGCGCTTCCATGATTTTAGGGCTGTCTTTATTGTCTGCCCCTCTGTCATATTCTGTGTATGCAGAAGATGGAGTTTCTAATACTATGGTGCAAGTTGTCACACAAACGAAAACTGTGAAAGGAACTATCATTGATGAAAGCGGGGAGCCGTTGATTGGGGTTTCTATCGTTGTGAAAGGAACAAGTACAGGTACGATTACCGATTTTAACGGTAACTTCTCTATCAATCTTCCGGCGGGAAGAAAAGAACTGGTCATTTCTTATATCGGTTACAAAGAACAAACGGTGACTGTGACGGGTAACGGACCGGTCAATGTGAAAATGATTTCGGATACGCAGGCATTGGATGAAGTGGTGGTCATTGGCTACGGTGCAGTGAAGAAACGTGATTTAACAGGGGCGGTTGCTTCAGTGAAATCGGAAGACATTACGATGAATCCGGGCACAAACCCGATGGAAGCGTTGCAGGGTAAAGTAGCGGGATTGGATATTACGAGAGAATCGGGTCAAGCGGGTTCAGGAGTGAAAATGCAATTGCGCGGTAACCGTTCATTGACAGCAAGTGGTAATCCTATGTTTATTATTGACGGGATGCCGGGTGACTATGCGACACTGAATCCGAATGATATTGAATCTATTGAAGTGTTGAAAGATGCTTCTTCTACGGCTGTTTATGGTTCTTCCGGTGCCAATGGTGTTGTAATCATTACTACCAAAGGCGGAAAAGAAGGAAAATTGACTGCTAATTTTAATGCTTTTTTTGGTATAAACAGCTGGTCTACAATGCCGGAAGTCCGCCAAGGAGAAACCTACATGGAGGGCTTGCGTACAGCTCACAAAAATGCGGGTACTTATGTGGATGATGCCAATATGTTTACTAACCCTGCTTATTATGAAGCTTATCAAAACGGGAAATACATTGACTGGGTAGATGAATTGCTGCATACGGGGACTGTTCAGAATTATAGTTTGTCGGTTTCAGGAGGTACAAAAAATACAAAGGCCTATATGTCTATGAATTTCTCCGATGAAAACGGACAATACAACGATGATAATTATAAATTGTATTCAACAAATATTCGCATCGATCACACAATCAATAAATGGTTTACTACAGGAATTAGTATTCAGGCATCTTATGTGCATCAGAATAAGCATTTTGCAAAGATTCAAGATGGTATGACGGCTATTCCTTATGGTGAAATCTATGACGAGAATGGCAATGTTAATCCTTATCCGATTGAAGGGGATGCCGGCTATTTGAATCTTTTGATGAATAATAAAAGTAATTGGAGAAACCAATCCCAGAATACAAAACTGTATGTGAATCCTTATATTAAAATAACTCCGATTAAAGGATTGACATGGGAGTCACGCGTGAATGGGACGTTGACTTATTCCCGTTCGAATAGTTTCCAGGGAGATGGCTCGTACAACTTTTATAAAGCGGGAGGAAATGTAGAGACAGATACAAATGCCAAGATTACTCAAAACAGATCATATAATTATAAGTGGGAAAATATCGTAACTTACAACTTTAATATTGCTAAGATACATGAATTTACGCTTACTGGTGTGTCTACCTGGAATCATAACCAGACGGATAACACGGAAATGACAGGAACAGGTATTGCTAACAATAAATATTTGTGGGAAGGATTGGAAAAAGCTGCCGTTCAGAAAAATTCATCCAGTTATACCATGTCTAAAGGAGTCGGATTAGTAGGACGTATCAACTACTCTTTATTGGGTAGGTATTTGCTTTCTGCTTCTATTCGTCGGGATGGTTCTTCACGTTTGGCTAAAGATCATAAATGGTCTAATTTCCCGGCTGTTTCATTGGGATGGCGTATTTCTGACGAGAAGTTTATGGAAAGTACAAGAAACTGGTTGGATAATTTAAAAATTCGTGTGGGTTACGGTATTTCTGGTACGGCCAGTATTGATCCTTATTCTTCCTCTTCTTCTCTGGAGTCCGGATGGTTGACATTAGGTGGTGAAAAAACGCAGATTTATAATCTCACTAAAATAATAGCTAATCCGGAACTGACATGGGAACGTTCAAAGAACACCAATATCGGTATTGATGCTTCTTTCCTGAATAATCGTATCAATGTAACATTGGATATGTATAAGACTAAGACGGAAGGTGTGATATGGAAAAAATCATTACCTGTAGTGAACGGTTCCTATAGTTCTAAAGAGCAATATCTGACCAATATAAACTTGTGTGAAACTAAAAATAAAGGTCTTGAGCTTGCTTTGAATACCCGCAACATTGAAACTAAAAATTTTCAATGGACATCGGCTCTGACTTTTGCATATAATAAGGAAGAGATTACGAAACTGACCGGAACTGCTAATGATAAAGTAATCAATGGCGATTATACGTATGCGGTAGGTAGTGCAATCAACTCTTTTTATCACTACAAATTGGATGGTATCTGGCAGAAAGGTGAAGAAGCTGATGCTGCTGTGTTTGGACTGAAGCCGGGATCTATAAAGATTAATGTGCCTGATATGGTGCGGCATACGGATACGGACGGTAGTGTCTACTATACGAAGGTGAATGCTGACGGACAGGAAATCCGTTATGATGCTTCTAATACATATTCTGTGTCTGCTGATGATTATCAAGTATTGGGACATAACTCTCCGGATTGGACAATGGGTTTCCAGAATACTTTGACATATAAAGATTTTGATTTAAGTATTTATATGTATATGCGTTGGGGACAGATGATTAAATATTCTGTATTGACGGATTATGACCCGACAGGGTTGAACAACTATCCTACTTATTTCAATGTATGGTCTGAAACAAATCCTTCGAACGATTTTCCAGCCATGGATGCTTCTATCAAGGATAAGTTGAGCTATTATCCAGGCTTTGCAGCGTTGTCGTATGTAGATGGATCATTCTTTAAAATAAAGAATATAACATTGGGATATACTATGCCTGATAAATTGGCTAAAAAATTGGGATTGGGCAAGCTCCGTGTGTATGGAACGATTACTAATCCATTCGTTATTGCAAAAAGTCATTTGTTGAAGGATTATGATCCGGAAATGAATGGTGGTTTGAACTATCCATTGACAAAACAGTTAGTCTTTGGTCTTAATCTTTCATTTTAATTCTCTAAACTGATAAATAATGAAGAAATTAGTATATAATGTGGCCTTAGCATTGTGTGCGATGGTTACTATCAATTCATGTTCATTGGATGAATATAATCCAATGGAAGTTACCGGCGAAGAAACGTTGGCTACGTTTGACGGGTGGTACGGAATGCAAACCCAGTGTTATAACCCTATTTATAGTCAACTGTATACTGTGACAGACTTTTTATCTGTTGCAGAGGTTGGTACGGATACGTGGTTGACGGCAAATAATAATGATAACTCGAAAGAACTCTTTTATTATGAATCTCTGACGCCGAGTAAAGATAAGGCATGGGATAAATTATTTATGCAGGCGTATACTGCTTTGGGGATATGTAATACCGTTATAAACCGTGCGGAAAGTGTAGAAGGAAATGCGGATGATATTCGTGTGTTAACAGCCGAAGCACGTTGTTTGCGTGGTTTTTATCATTTGATATTGACTACATATTTTGGTCCGATCACTCTTTGTATGAATGAAGCGGGAAATAATATTGTGTTGGAACCTAAACGTAATACGTTATCTGAAATTTATTCATACATCATTGATGATTTGAAATATGCTGCAGATAATCTGAATACAACTCCTTACGGTAATAATCGTGCCCGTGTTTCAAAAAAATCGGCTATGGGACTTTTGGCTCGTGCCTACATACAAGGAGCCGGCCAGGGGTTGAGTGAGAATGGTGTTTCTTACTGGCAAAGAGCGGCAGATGTTGCAGAAAGCTTTATTGCGGATACAGAAGCTGGCGGAGGTACTTATGGAGGTTATCTTTATAAAGATATATCGGATATGTGGGCTGATGGCAATAACCGTACTAATAAAGAAGCGCTTTTTGTTGCAGCAGGTTGTGATGCCGGTGATGATGACGCATGGGATTATTCGAATGCGGGATATAATAAATTGTTTACGTATACTTACTGGAATCAGACGAACCTGTCGGATATTAGTAAGATTACATCTGACAAACAGAACTATTTTTATGGACGTACCAACAATGGCAACTGCGCACCATCTAAATATTTGCTGGACTGCTTTGAACCAACTTGGGATAAACGTTGGGAGAATTCATTCCAGACTGCTTTCGGGGCATTTTCTATGGAAAAAGTGGCATGGATTCCGTATACTAAGAATATAGTGACTTTGACTAGCGATTTATGTCAGAAGTATGGTATTGATGCTTCTCATGTAGGTGAAAAAATTTATCCGTATGTTGATTGTGATGGCAAAACGATGTCTCATGGAGGAAATCAGTATACAGCGTCTGTGTGGCCCAAAGGGGTAACTACAGGAGATATATCAACATTGACGACTCCTAAAAAAGTATATGTAATAGATTATCCATTGCCTGCGGATGATAATCGTTTCTTCCTCTATTTATCCAAAGAACCTTTGTCGGCGGAAGACAAGAAAGACCGTGTTTATGCATGTGTGAATATAGATGATTTGTTTGATGCAAATGGCAATTACGTGAAAACACAGAATGATATGCCTGGCAGTTATGATCGTACTTCAAAAGTATATGCAACATACCCATGTTTGAATAAGTTTATCTGGAGTTATGAAGGAGTATATTATGGAAGTAACTTGCAAATCCGTAATGGTGATATTTTTGTGATGCGTATGGCAGAAGTTTATTTGATTGCTGCCGAGGCTGAACAACATTTGGGTAATGGAACAAAAGCTGCAGGATATTTGAACACGCTTCGTGCCCGTGCGGCTCGTTCCGGAGTTTTGGAGTCGTCTTATAAGCTGACTACTGTCACCGAAGAAGATATCTACGATGAATATGCACGTGAACTTTGTGGAGAACATTCACGTTGGGCATTGTTGCAGCGTCATCAAGCATTCTCAACTCGTTTGGCGAAATATAACAAACGTGCTGCTTCCAGTTTTAAATCTTATAATATATGGCGTCCTATATCACAAACATTCCTTCAACAGATTGATAATGCTGAAGAATATGGAGACAATGGATATGGTACAACAGCTAAGTCTGGTCTGGACGGATTTTTAGAATAACAATATAGATTAAATTTTAAATTAAGAGGGGATATGTCGTGATGATATGTCCCTTTTTTCTATATCTTTGTGTAATCGAACAGAACTTTTAAAAAGCGGAACTATGTTAGAAGAAATTTTAGCTTACAACAAGCAATTTGTTGAGAACAAGGGATACGAATCGTATATTACCAATAAATATCCCGATAAGAAAATAGCTATTCTTTCCTGTATGGATACCCGACTGACTGCTTTGCTGCCAGCAGCATTAGGAATTAAGAATGGCGATGTGAAAATGATAAAAAATGCAGGTGGCGTTATTTCCCATCCTTTCGGTAGTGTGATTCGTAGTCTGCTCGTGGCTATTTTTGAGTTGGGAGTGGAGGAAATTATGGTGATTGCGCACTCCGACTGCGGCGCTTGCCATATGCATAGCGAAGAAATGTTGGAGAAGATGAAGGCAAGGGGCATTAATCCTGATTATATCGACATGATGCGTTTTTGCGGGGTCGACTTTCATTCGTGGCTGGATGGTTTCGAAGATACGGAAAAGTCGGTGAGAGGAACAGTCGATTTTATTGTACGCCATCCTTTGATCCCTTCAGATGTGACAGTCTACGGATTTATTATTGATTCTACGACCGGGGAATTAACGCGGATTGTATAGATAATTAGATAGATAGGTAAATAGATAAACAGCTTTTTTAATCCCCTAAATATAGTGACGCTATCCTATCATGATAGTGACGCCATTCTTATTGTATAGTGTCGCTATGTCTGGAGGATAGTGACGTTATTTTGAAGACAAAAAAATAAGGCAGCTTTTTGTCGGCTGCCTTTATCTTTCTGCGGTTATATACTTTCTTTGACTGGTGCACTCGTTTGTGACAAATAGGGTGTCCGTACATCTCAATTTCTGCCTCACGGCTAGCTTTACGATTCGCTTTAACGTAATCGTCTTGTGTAATTCGCTTTTTCATAATGAAATTATTTCTCTGTGCAAAGATACAATATATTCTTCATTTAGTATAAACTTTTATTTCCTATTACGCTCGGTTTGCATTATCTTTGCATACATTAATCAAATGAAACCGGAAATAATATGGAAAATTTCAGTGAATTAATAAAGAACCGTCGTAGTATGCGGAAGTTCACCGATGAAGAATTGACACAAGATCAGGTCGTTACGTTGATGAAAGCTGCTTTGATGTCTCCTTCTTCCAAACGTAGTAATAGTTGGCAGTTTGTAGTGATTGATGATAAAGAGGTATTGAAAGAATTGTCTCATTGCAAG
>OHTA01000515.1_pt1 | contig 25669 bp, 27 predicted proteins | sample 1578851 | NCBI WGS metagenome assembly OHTA01 (sample SAMEA3879578, study PRJEB24766) | human gut metagenome | biome: human-associated habitat; feature: feces | place: USA | collected 1985/1987 | reverse complement strand
CTCATTACAGCGTCAACGGCAAGTCGTATTTTGCCGTGGCATTTGAGAATGTCAATAACGGCTGGGAACTGCGCAACCGCTATTTCAAAGGTTGCCGGGGACGTAAGGACATCTCATATCTGCCGTGGTCGAGAGACGGACCGTCAACAGAGTGTGCCGTGTTCGAGGGATTCATTAATTATCTCTCGGCCCTCACACTCGACATCTTCAGTGGAGCCGACGCAATCATACTCAACTCGGTTGTCAATGTCAACAAGGCTGTGCCTTATCTCAAAAGCTACACCGCCATTAACTGCTATCTTGACAACGACAATGCTGGAGAAACCACACTCGCCGAGTTGACAGCCATATATGGCTCAACCGTGATTGACCGCTCCATTCTCTACTCCGAGTTTAACGACTTGAATGATTTTCTTATCAATCGAAGTTTCACTCCAAACATAATTTCCAATGAAAACCACCAAAGCACCAACAACAGCCGCATCCAAGTCAACCAAGTTGACCTATGCACCCAAATCCAAAGTTTCACCCTCTAATCCCGAAGTCGATATGAAATCAGACAACACCACAAACACCAATCCTGCTGTAAACAGTGACAATGCTGTCAACAGCGCTACACCATCCAACCCCGACAATCTGTTTGACAACGACCAGATACCAGTTGCATTAACCACCGCATCCACCGCATCCGCCACGACCGAGCCACCGAAGCAACAGCGCATCGGCAAGCAACAGCGTAAATCAGACTTCGCCGATTTCAAGGCCACGTTCCTTACACCGTCAAAGCTGGTGAAGCGTCATCCGGTAAACATCGAGGACAGCGTATGGGCGAAGCTCGAACGCATTGCCCGTATCCTCGGTGACCGCGACACCACTGTCGGCAGCTACATCAACGCCATCCTTGTCGAGCATCTTGCAATGTACGCCGACGACACTGAAATCTGGCGTAAGCTCTGAGATAATAATTCCGGGGGGACCACTGCACCCGGTACACCGTGGGGCAGCCTCCCGATGAACGTAGTGAATTGGGAAGGCAAGGATATGTTTCGGGATTTCTTTTTCTCCGAAAAGCCTCCCGAAACTGCGCGTTAACAAACGCTCTTTGCCTCCCAATTCACATAAACCATCATAATGACCATAATGAGTAAATCAACTTTCAGGAAGGGCGGTCGACCCTCTAAACCGGCCGAAGAGAAGCGAACCCGTGTGGTGACACTCAAGCTGACAGATGCCGAACATGCCGATCTCAAAAGGCGCTCAAAAGCCGCCGGGGTAAAGATGGCAGAGTATGTCAGACACGGTGCGTTCCGCCTCACTATCGTCAGCCGTCTGAACGAAATAGAGACTGGAATTGCCAGAGGAATACTGAATCTCAGTTCCGATTTCAATCAGGCAATGACCTGTTTTCATCAGCTCAAACTCCGCAGCGCGGCCAATAAATTAGCGGCTGTCGTTGACAGGATGTTTGACATTCTCAAAAAACTCAAACCCAACAAGGAGACCGACTATGTTTGCAAGAATCCTTAAAAGCGGCACGTTTCACGATGTCGTGGGGTATGTGACACGCCAGTTTCACGACCCGAAAGAATACACGCCCGACACATGGCGCATCATAGGAAGCGAAAATGTTTTCACATACGACTATGCAAAAATGGTGCAGTCGTTTGAAGCGGTACACGGGTTTATGCCCGGCAAAGAGAACCCGGCGGGACATATCTCCGTCAGTTTTGACAACGCTGACGCTCCCCGTCTGACCGATGAGTTCATGGCTCAACTCGCAAAAGAGTATATGGAAGGCATGGGCATAAAGGACACTCAGTATCTCGTTGTGCGCCATCTTGAAACCGAGCATCCGCATTTTCATATCGTCTATAACCGTGTGAATATGTCGGGAAAGGCTGTCAACGAGCGCAACAATTTCAAGCGTAGCGACAAAATTGTCAAGGCTCTGAAAGACAAATACGGACTGACTTATTCGCCTCTAAAGGAGAAATACGAACAGAAAAAGCCCGTATTCAAGACCAAGATTTCCGCGGCCATATACGGCTGTAAGTCGTGGGATGAGTTCTCCCGGCGTCTCGCCTGTGCCGGAATTGATATGAAGTTTCACGATGATCACAACACCGGTGAGCATATCGGCGTGAAATTTTCCGATGGCGATATAGCGATGAACGGCTCTAAAATAGACCGAGCGTTCACATACCGCCGGTTGAACAATCTCTTTGAGCTGAACCGAAAGCAGGGCCAGAGCCGCGCCGCATCTCCGATACCGCAGCCTAAAGTCAAGGTTGAATATACCCAACAGAAAACATCCACCCTGGTTGAAAATGTTGCTGAGGCAACCATAGGAGCGATAGGAAATCTTTTCACTCTCGGGCCCGGCTTCGACCCGGAGGAACAGGCGTTTCAAAACGCTATCAAGAGAGAAGAGGCCAAACGTAAACGCAAATCAAGAAAAATCTGAACATGTCGAAACTCTATGAAGACGTCAAAAAACAAGGTACGCAGATTGACGACCTGCAAGAGAAAGTAAGCGACCACGGCACACGCATCGAGACTCTGGAAACTCAGGCGATGGCGACACCACCGCAATCGCCTGTCAATATTCCGGCACCCAAAGTGACCGTGACAGTCCCGGACAACATTGCCACCAAAGAAAACATCAACAGCCTTTTGGAGACTGCGATTGAAAAGCAGACAAAGATAACTGTCAAGACAATCTCCGATATGTTCAAGATGCTGTTCCCGAATGGCAAGACATCACAAGGGATTGATGAAGCCAGACTTGAAGAGATCGCTCAGAAGGTAGCCGACAAAGCAGCCTCAAAGCGCCATATCCAGCTTGAAGCCACAGCGGAAACGCTCATGCACCGCATGTACAATCTTGTCAATGGTGCAATATGGGCGGCAATCCCGAAATGGACGTATATCGTTTTCTCAATCACAGTTCTCGCCGCCGGAGGTTTCGGTTATGGCTTCTTCTATCAACTCAATGATAACTCAAAGTTGAAAGATGTCGAATGGCTCTACCGCTATGAGCGAGGACTCAACCGAGACATGAATGTGGTAATGCATCGTGAGCGCCAGATGCTCCACGGTTCCCCTCACGAAGTAGACAGTATAAAATCGCTGATACGTCACCACGAGCAACGAGTCAACGCTGATACCACCTTCATCTACTATTACCCCTCTAACCTCTAATTCTAACCAATGCCACCGCCAGCTCCCGCAGTTGCCGGTGGTATTTTTTTACTTTTCGCTACTTTTTCTCATTATATTGAACATTATATGAGTCCGGTTCCAGAATTTTTCATTAACTTTGCGTTTAAATTAAAGAAATCTCGTATGACAGAAAATATCAATCGCATAAAAGTCGTTCTCTGCGAAAAGAATGTGAAGGCTAAATGGTTGGCAGAACAGTTGAACGTTAATCCTACCACTGTTTCCAAGTGGTGTACCAACACTTCGCAACCCGACTTATATACTTTGCGGTCTATAGCATCCTTATTGGGAGTTGATGTCCGGAGATTACTTAATTCCACTGAGGATATATCCGTGGCGGCAGAACCGATGATTATTTATGGCGTTAAAAATGTCTGAGTTAATTCATCGTAACATACTTGATGCAGTTGTAGAAAACACCAACGCTTTCATAGCGAGTGTTCCCAAATCTAAACGGAAGAAATTTGGGCAGTTTTTTACAACCGCTAAGACAGCTATGTATATGGCTTCCTTGTTCTGTATTGACCTCGATAAAGAGGAATTAACTCTTTTGGATGCAGGAGCCGGAACGGGTATACTATCAGCAGCCCTCTTAGATCGGATATATCAGTTGGGATATACCGGTAAGGTAAATCTCTCCTGTTATGAAACCGATAGTGTGGTATTACCTGTTTTAGAGCAAAATCTGAAACTGGCAAAAAAGAAGTACGGCATTAACTATTATATAAAGAAGGAGAATTACATTACCAGTCAATATTTTGGCATAGGGACTCTTCTTGATGAGGATAGTTGTAAGTATGACTATATAATAGGGAATCCGCCGTATCTCAAAGTTTCAAAGGATGCTCCGGAGGCGTTGTCAATGCCGTTGGTTTGTCATGGTGCGCCCAATCTTTATTTCCTATTCTGGGCGATGGGTATTTATAATCTCAAAACCAATCAGGAGCTTGTTTATATTATACCTCGTTCATGGACATCCGGAGCATACTTTAAGAAATTCAGGGAATATCTTTTTTCGAATGCCGTAATTACCGACATTCATCTATTTGAAAGCAGAGATAAAGTATTTGGAGGCGAATCTGTCCTTCAAGAAACCATTATCGTTAAAGTAAAAAAGACAAGGACTGAACCGGATACGATAAACATCACAACCTCCTTAGACTCTGAATTTAGCAATATTCGGAAGTTCGAGGCTTCCTATCACACGGTAGTACCAAAAAATCATTACGTTTATCTCATAACAGATGAAAAAGATGCCAATGTGATAGAACGAATCAATAATCTCCCTCAAACTCTTCCGGACATTCAGCTAAAAATGCAGACTGGAATTATTGTAGACTTCAGGACACGAGAGGTTTTGCGAGATAATATGGAAGAAGGTGCTTTTCCCTTGCTTTACGCCCAACACATTAAAGATGGACGTGTTGTATGGCCGCTCGGTAAAGAAGGTGAAGTCATACAGACAGATCACCCAGCCTATCTTCAGGAGAACAGTGATTTCCTTTTAGTGAAACGGTTTACATCTAAAGAGGAAAAACGAAGACTCCAGTGCGGAATATATTTAAAGCAAAGATATAGTCAGTTCAAATATATAAGCACACAGAATAAGGTAAATTTCGTAAAATGTGACTCCCCTTGCATCACTTACGGACTTTACGTGCTTTTAAACTCATCTCTTTATGATGCTTACTATCGTATCTTGAATGGTTCCACTCAGGTGAACTCAACTGAGATTAACCAGATTCCGATTCCATCAAGAGATGTGATTGAAAAAATGGGACGTGAGTTGATGCACCATGAACTGAGTGTTGTTAACTGTGATAAAATCGTTGACCGATGGATAAATTAGAGACAGCTAGAACATTGTTGGCACAGATTGGAATGCCTCCCAAACAGCAAAGCATGATATGTGTGTTCACTCTTTTGGCGATGGCTAATGTCAGGAAAGATACGCCTTGGTGCGAAGCTGCCAATGAATGGATTCGTATTCACGACATTATAGCTTTTACGTCTGAGTATTATAACGTAGTGTATGCGGAAAACTCCAGAGAGACATTCCGTAAGCAAGCTCTTCATCCTTTCCGCACTGCGGCCCTTATTGAAGACAACGGATTGGCTACTAATAGTCCCAACTATCGCTATCGACTGACAAATGAATTCCTTAAGGTTATTCAAGAGCAGACGGATGATGATTCAATCGCTTCAGAGCCGGGAATGGCACTTCAGATGTTCATGTCCAACCACGAATCATTATCAAAGATTTATGCCTCCAAGAAACGGATGCAGAAAATGCCTGTAAGAATAAATCAACAGGAATTTACATTCAGTCCCGGTAAACATAATGAACTCCAGAAAGCAATAATCGAGGAATTTGCTCCCCGATTTGCTCCAAATTCCGAATGCTTATATGTAGGAGATACCATACAGAAGGACTTGGTGAAGAATGTCGAAAAGCTATCTGAACTAGGCTTTGAGATTACGCTCCATGATAAAATGCCAGATGTCGTTTTGTATCGGGAGGATAAGAACTGGATTTATTTTATAGAATCCATAACTTCGGTTGGGCCCATGGATCCGAAACGAATAGTTGAAATAGAAGCCATGACAAGAAATGTAACCGCTGGCAAAATTTACATCTCAGCCTTTCTTGATTTTTCGACATTCAAAAAATTCTCTGACCAGTTAGCATGGGAGACAGAGGTGTGGATTGCAGATATGCCAGACCATATGATACATTTAAATGGAGATAAGTTTTTAGGACCAAGATAAAATTATTTTAGGAGTAAGGACATGAAGATTGGAACTAAAAATAATCCATTGCAAAACAGTGCTTTGCTAGTGTTATTTGGGACCTCTTATACTCCTTTATTTGTTCTTATTGCTTTGCGACAGATTGTTAACAATGCTAATTATCTTAATTACGCGGGGGTATCCACTGCATCCGTAAAGTGCTTTATTAGTAAATTCGGATTGGCAATCTTCCTAATACTTTTGTCGATTGCATTTTGTGTTGGATTAAGAACGCTTTTAAGGAACATACATAAAAGGTCATCGAATGGTCATAAAGCTCAGATTCTCAAAATCAACAATAGAAATAATGAGGCAATAGGTTATATTGCAACTTATATAGTTCCATTTATTTCTGCTGATTCGGCAACTGGACTAGATGTTATATGCTTTATTGTAATGATGTTGATAGTCTATGGCATATATGTGCGCTCTAATATGGTTCTGATAAATCCAATTCTAAATCTAAAATATTCGCTGTATGAAATCGAATATAAAATAAAGCAAGATAAGGAACGTGATGGATTAGTCCTTGTTAAAGGACATTCCATAGAAGAAGATGAAAAATTAATTATTTACCCCATAGGTTTTAAACTTTTTTATGGAAAACCAGCAGACTGACGCAGTGAATGAGTTGCAAAGTTTGAGAGAACGAATCTCCCAGACTTTACAGGGCGACATTAAATTATACTTCATTGTCCGAATGTTGAGAGATAAAAAGCTCAGAAAACAGTCGGTAATGGGTAAATATGTCTATAGGGCTTATCAAATTGATATTGATGAGGCAATTAGAGGATACATATATGCTTCAACAATCGATGATTTGGACAAAATCTGCAAAAAAGATTACTCCATGATTGAGTACGACCCGATTGCAGAAGACACGGATAATCTTTTCACCTATTCTATGAAAGGAAAAGGTTTAGCATTTGCAGATGTGGTCGAAAATCAATTATGCAGAGTTGTTGAACGTGTCAAATCATTAAAAGACTTTCAGAGCAACGGAATCGAGCTATGGGCATATTGTGTTGGATTTGAAGAGGAATCAGGCGATTCTATATTCACTTTCCGTAAAGTTTCTAAAGCTAAGGTAGCAGTACAGGATAATGAAAATCCTGAAAAAAAGAAGGGTTGGTTTAACACTTGTCTTAACCCAACTACTCATCAACTTGAAATGTTACAGGGAGAAGTAATTGCATTAGATAGGCAGGTTGACTGTGTTTATGTTGATGAGGCATTCTTCATTTTACGCAAAGTTCCCTTTGAACAAATTGTTGGTATTCAAGAGGAATTTAAGGAAAAAGCTCTTGAAATTGTTTCTCAGTTGGAAGAAACAAACAAAATCGAGGGGTTGGCGATTTTGAAGGATAAGGTAAACTCCGGCACAGGCCTTCATAAGAAACTAGCTAAAATAGCGAAGAACGGTGGCATTCCCGAACTCACGCCTCAAACCCTAGATAAGATGCGTCAAATCGGACTCACACATGGGAATCCGATAACTATTAAAGATGACAAAATTCATATCGAAACAGAGGCTGATTTAGATTCCATCATCAAGATGCTAGGTGACTACTATAAAATTGGTGAAATTACTGGCAAATCTTATGGGACATTTGCTGGTAAAGTTCTTACGCAATAAGATATGCTTCATAGCACATATCATAATAAAGATACCTACGAGGATCCGAAGACTTCGTCAGTCTTTGAAACGATACTTATGCTTCCGGATGAATTATTCTGGGGAGTATTGCGGTCGGCTTGTTTTGATAATGACAATCTACCGTTAGTTTCTGGACAGATTGAAGCTTATGAGTTTTGGCCTCATTGGGATCCTACCGGTACTACTAACACAAGCCTAGTAGAGCCGGATGTGTTTATTCGCTTCCAGTCGTTTGATGTTGTAATCGAGGCAAAGTACAATGACCATTCGGGCCAGTATTCTCAACAATGGGAGAATGAAATAGTTGCTTACAGAAATGAATATGGCAAGGATAAGCCGGTATATTTCATAGCCGTCGGCGGCAACGCTGAAAAAGCCACCGAGAGTGTATCTTTGGTGAAGGATGTAGTTGTCAATAAGTGTACTTGGCTATCATTACTTATTCAAATCACAAAACTTCGGGATGACTATGAAGCATTACCAATGATAAGCAATAATCAGTCAGCTGTTATTCGATTGCTTAATCTCATTGAGCTTGCTTTCAATATACATGGTGTTTACAACATCCATTGGTTTGATGAGATCAAGACATCGAAGCCGCTGATTTCTCAAGAGTCCATACTAACACTTAAGACCTATTTCAAATGAGCAAAGAACTAGATAATGCTTTCGTTGATGTAAGGAATGCCTTTAGGCTACTTTATCGCTATCAATCACGAATATTAGATATTGTCGGATATATTCGCGAGCATACCTTATATACGGATATGTGGGGAAGGAGATTATTCTGTGCTACCATACATACTCGAAATAATTGTCCGGATAAAGATTATGCTAAACTCGCCGTCTGGAGTGATATGTGGGCTTGGGATTTCATGTATAATTATGTGTTCGAATATTATTTCGGACAAGTAAAGATTGGTCGTAAAACGATAGAAATGTCTGTGATACAAGTCTCGGATGACGGTTTTTATAAGTCAATTTCTAATAAACCTTCTCAAACAGACATTTCTACGTTTCTCCAGGCTGAAGAATCGAATTCATATCTAGTATTAACTGCTGGCTGGAAGGCATGGTTGCGTGATGAACAGGAAGATGACTATGATGCGTTCCTCCATAAATTCCTATCCGGATCCAATGATTCATGTATCTACATCGATGATAAGGGATATTGGGCTATAACCAAACGCTACCCCATGCAGCGTTTTTCCTCTCAGAAAGAAGCTGATAAGGTATTGGCAGACTTCGGAAAAATTGTAAAAGACAACACAGGCATCGAGCTTTTCAAGAAATAAAGTATTACAGCATATTATCATATGCTTATTCAGAGTGCCCATTTGGGTTTGGTTCGGGCTTTATATATGCCCGACTAAACCTAAACCTATATATAGGGCTGGGCAAAAGAAAATGGCGACAAGCTTATTTTCTCATCAGCCGTAATCTGAACACAAAATTTGAACACAAAGGCATGAACACAGAGGGGTGCCGGTGGCGGCTGAAACGAGTTGGCGCGGAGTTGTGTTCAGATTTGTGTTCAACGTAAAAGAAAAAGCAGCTACGAGCGAATTCGTAACTGCTTGATTTCTAAGAGGTGGTCCCACTAGGGCTTGAACCTAGGACTCCCTGATTATGAGTCAGGTGCTCTAACCAACTGAGCTATGGGACCTGCCACGTAGAGCGTTTGCCCTTTTGCGGTTGCAAATTTAAGACGTTTCTGCGGTTTTTCCAAATTATTGGCTCATTTTTAATTTTTTTAAGCTAATTTTGTGTCTCTTCTTTCGGAAATCTTAAGTAACTTATGTTTCGAATGTATCATTTAACTGAAATGCATTTGGCTGCGGAGGGCGTGGACGCAGTTTATTGCGTCCCTGCCGCAATGCATCTTTGGGTTAGCTAACATTGAATCGGCGAATGTAGGGACGCATCCCAGAAGCGTCCGCTTCCGGCCATTCCCGAAGCAAAGAACAACTATATATCATGAAAATATCTGAAGAATTCGTGCCGTCCTGGGCCGAGGGTCTGGATTGCGCCGTGACAGTCAGCGATATCGACGGTAAGATTATCTATATGAATGAACGCTCCCGAGAGACGTTCGCCAAGTATGGCGATGTCGTTGGCAAGAGCCTTTTTGATCTCCATGGCGAACGTGCGTGCGGCATTATCCGCCGACTTCTCGACAAGGGGGATACAAATACCTATACGATCTCGAAGGAGGGAAGGCGTAAGCTTATCCATCAGATGCCCTGGCGTAAAGCCGGAAAGATAGCAGGACTTGTGGAGATCTCGGTTGTTATCCCCGAGACTATGCCTCATTATCAACGATAAGACGTCAACTTATGGCTACCGAAGAGAAAGATTATGTGATCGGTATCGATATGGGCGGTACCAATACTGAGTTCGCTATTGTCAGTGCCCGCGGTGACATCGTGGCGCGTGACAGTATTCCGACACGCGGCCACGCAACGGTCAGGGATTACGTCGACCGACTTTACGAAACGCTGATGCCATACGTCGACCGGCTCGGACTGGCCGGGAAATTGCGCGGCATAGGCGCGGGCGTTCCCTGTGCCAATCGTGCAACAGGGTGTATCGAGGATGCCACTAATATGCCGTGGCCGTTGCCGATACCGCTGGCACGGATGCTTTCGGAAAAATTCGGTATTCCGGCATCGATCACCAATGACGCCAATGCCGCGGCCGCCGGGGAGATGGCTTACGGACGCGCCCGCGGCTACAAGAACTTCATCATGATCACGCTCGGCACGGGCGTGGGAAGCGGTATTGTATGCGACGGCCACCTGATGTCGGGATCACGCGGTTATGCCGGCGAGCTTGGTCATGTGGTGGTCAATAAGCATAGCGACCGGGTATGCGGATGTGGCCGCCGAGGTTGTCTGGAGACATATTGCTCCGCAAGGGGAGTTGTACGTACAGCTGTTGAAATGCTCGGAGCTTCCGGTGAACCATCATTACTGCGAGAGATTCCTGCGGATGAACTGACGCCTAAAGATATCTATAAGGCGGCCTTGCGAGGTGACCAGCTCGCTATGGATGTTTTTGCCAGAACAGGGGAAGTGCTCGGAGAGGCCTGTGCCGATTTCGCCGCTTTCACCGACCCTGAGGCTATCATCCTCTTCGGTGGAGTGGCAAAGGCCGGCAGCCTGATCTACGACCCGATGCGGGAGGCGATGGAGCGCAATATGCTTCATCTTTACAAGGGGAGAGTACAGATTATGCCCTCTTCGCTCAATGATGCCGAGGCCGCTTTGCTCGGCGCTTCGGCGCTTGCGTGGGAGACGGAAGAGTCCGAATAAGGAAATAAAAATAATATAATTCCGTCTCTTTATCTCCGGCGAGATTGTTATAGAATACAGGAAACAATTTCAAATTATTTGCATTTTTACGGCTATATTGGTAAATTTGCATTTAATGAGCTAATAGTGTCTGGAGGATACGGGATTCCGATGTCTTCCGTGAGGCTATGGTTAAGTCAAAATTTTGTATTATGAAAAAGCCGGAACGTCTTCTTGCAGAGAAACTTCTGCAAATCAGTGCAATAAAATTGCAACCCGATATCCCGTTCGTATGGGGTTCTGGTTGGAATTCTCCCATATATAACGAGAACCCCCGGTTGCTGTCTTATCCCGACATCAGAAACCTGATAAAAGTAGAGATGGCCAAGGTGGTGATAGAGCATTTTCCTGAAGCCGATGCCATAGCGAGCGTTTCCACAGGAGCGATTCCGATGGGAGCCATAGTGGCCGACACGCTGGGACTGCCTTTCCTTTTTGTACGGTCCACGCCTAAAGACCATGGATTGGAAAATCTCATAGAAGGCAATCTGAAACCGGGCCACAAGGTGGTACTCGTCGATGACCTGGTATCTACAGGCGCAAGCTCGGTCAAGGCCAGCGAAGTGCTCCGCATGGCCGGTGGCGAAGTGCTCGGACTTATGGCGATTTTCAGCTATGAGTTCCCGATGGCGGTGAAACGTCTGCGCGATGAAAATATCCCGCTCATCTCTCTCGTGAATTATTCATCGATGCTCGAAGTGGCCCTCGAAATAGAATACATACGTCAGGAAGACATCGATACATTGCAGGAATGGCGCAAGGACCCGGCCAACTGGGTTCCCAACAACATAGAATAATGGCTACATACAACAGCGAAGAAGTCACGGTCATGGCTCCGGCAGAGAAATTGTTCCGGAAGCTCGACAATCTCGAGGGACTCGGCGAGATGATAAAGAATGCACCGGCCGACCAGATTCCTGCCGATAAACGGGAAATGCTCTCGCAGATAGAGGTCACACCCGATACAATCACATTCCCCGCGGGCCCCATGGGGGCAATCCGTCTGCGTAAGACGGCGAGCGAATGCCCCACGCTGATTCATCTCGAAGGGGAGGGCACGCCCGTGCCAATGTCGCTTTCACTCCATATCATGCCCAAAGGAGAGGAAGCCTGTGGCGCCACAGTGGAGATCAGGCTCGAGATTCCGGCGATGCTCAAGCCGATGGTGAACGGCCCGATGAAGAAAATGACCGAGGAATTCGCCCGCATGCTCAGGGCCGTTCCTTTCGATTGATCCAATAGAGGACAATACGATTAAATTGAGAATCTTTAAGATACATACGCTTGTTGCGGCAATGGCCCTGATTGCAGCCGGAGGTTGTCATTCGGTCGACGACGACAGTATTCCGGCGATGCCGGTTAACATCAACCTGTCGGATGCCGGTCTCTGGAATACGTACGGAGTGGCCGGCTTCGGCCTCTACCGCTATTTCATCCCCCGCCTCAACGAACCGCAAGGCTATCGCTACACGGCTAATACAGCCACCGGCTTCGGGGGAGTGCTCCTTATCGGAGGCATGGATCCATTCACCACCGAGACCAACGTACCGCTGGCCTATGATCTGGCCTGTCCGGTGGAATGCAATCCCGACACGCGGGTTGTTGTGGACAACAGCACATTCGAGGCGGTATGCCCGGAATGCGGCTCGCGCTATAATGTCACGATGCAGGGAGGAAGTCCCATTTCCGGCCCTGCGGCCACGGGCAGCAGAAAATTAGGGTTGAGCCGTTATTCTTGTCTGCGCACATCGGGAGGCGGATATATAATCACGAGATAAGGAGGCTTGCCGATGGATATTCTCGAAGGAATCATATATATGATGTGGCGCGGAATAGCCATCGGCATCATTATTTCCGCGCCAATGGGTCCCGTTGGCATACTCTGCGTTCAGCGTACCCTTGAGAAAGGGCGCAAAGCAGGACTATATACCGGTGTCGGAGCGGCTATTTCCGATCTTTTCTATTGCCTGCTTACCGGTTTCGGACTCTCCTTTATCGAAGAATTTCTTGAGAAAAACCAGAATATCATCCAGCTGTTGGGAAGTGTCGTACTAATCGCGTTCGGTGTTTACCTCTTCCGATCCAACCCCTCGCGGCAATTGAAGAAACCGGCCGAACAGAGGATAACCCCGGGCCGCAACATCCTTAACGGCTTCCTGTTTACTTTCTCCAATCCGCTCATTATCTTTCTGATAATCGGCCTTTTTGCCCGTTTCAATTTCCTTTTGCCCGATATCCGTTTCTATCACTACATGATCGGTTTTCTTTTCATTTTCTTAGGGGCGCTGATGTGGTGGTATTTCGTGACATTCTTTATCGACAAAGTGCGCGCACATTTCAACCTCAGGTCGATGTGGCTTGTCAATAAGATCATCGGCGGCGTTATTTTTCTCTTCGCCATTGTAGGCATAATCACTGCCTCATGCGGACTGGCTTCTGCGGCCGAACGGTCGCCGCTCTGTCTCGGCGGAGCCAAGGGATTTCCCTCTTTCGGGCAGCCTGACTCGGCAAGATTAGTGATCGACAACCCCACAGGCGTCTGCCGCACTGCTCTCATGCCGTCCGGAAGCCGCGACATCACATTTGAATTCCGTGCCGCCTCCCTGAATAACACTGAAAAAGGAAGCCATCCCTACGTAGATGCCGCCGGACGTAAGCATAAAGTCCGCTTTCCCTCATGGGGAATAATACTTCTGTCGGGCCGGGACACAATAGCGGTCACACTCGAAACCCATGACGACAGGCTGAATGAGACCTATTGCTCCCCATTCCTCAAAGTGAAAGGGAGACATGTCTCCGGAGATACAGAGATTTCGGCTGTTGAGGATAAATTCACAACCGGCTTTGACTTCTTTACAGGGCAGAATGCGTTCCGTCTGAGCAAATCCGGCAATGACGTGACGTTCAGCGGCGGCAACCGCGAATATCAGCCGTTGCTGCAGATGGATGGATTGCCGGAAAAGATCGACAGTATCGGGTTTATCGTCTCACCCGGCGGAAAACTCTGTGTGGAGAATATCTCTTACGTCTCGGACAAAATCTCCTGCGGAGGTCCGGACACTCATTATCAGGATATTGAGGCACTTAAAGAGCGGCTTGCCCGCTCTTCTGATTTTCTGGAGGGTATATGGTCGGAATTCGACCGTCGGCTCGAAGAAGAGCGGCTCCGTATGGGTGGAAACTATCGCCTTGCAATAGTGAAAAACGGCACGGATTACGATATCGTCTATCTCGGAGGAGCTCGCAAGAATCCCGGCCTCTGGACTCCCGGCATGATAAAGGGGCGGCTTTCGGCCACCCCTTTCGAAGGCATATACGATGTGATATGGATCGACTCTTCAGGCAGGGAAATCTCCGATGAAGTGAAGGCGCAACTCGATGGCGACCTGTTGGATATCACTTTCCCCTACGGTGAATCCGAACTACGGCTCGGGAAAGTTGCTGTCAGCGGTCGCTGACGCCCGTAAGAACAAACCGGCCGTGGTCGGAGAGCAATTCCAACAATTCGTCGGTAGTCAGCTCAACCTGCACTGTTCCCTCAGAATAGGGAGCTATCTGATAGGGATCATAGCTGAAAAGTATTCCCGAAGTAGTAATCTCGAACTCATCTGCAATCGGGACTCTACCGCGTTCCACAAGCAGTTGCGTTCCGGCTTCCTTGAGCTTTTTAGCGATAAGCGCTTTCAGCTTCTTCTCATATCCCGGTTTGAACAGATCGGAAAGCGACATGATCTTGCCGTCGGTCATGCAGAAGTTGATGAACGATGTGTTAGTCATCCCGTGGGCCGCCATGCAAGGATATGAATAAATCTCATTTTCCCATACAATTACGCGGGTATTCACCAACGTGGTGGAAAGGTTTGCAATCACCTCCCCGCACGCTATCGAATCATTGGCCGGAAGGTCGGTGATGCGTATGCTGTCGGTAGTGGTGGGCTCCGGACGGTTCTCCCCCACGAAATTCACGCGGGCGATTTTCATAAGAGTGTCTCTGAGGTGCTTCACATCGGCCTGACCCAAGTCTTTGGGAAGAACTCCCTGGCCGATATATCTCACATATCTTCCGCCGGGGATATCATAGAGCACCGAATCGGCGCCTGCGAACTCACCGATAAGATCGTAAGAATAAGATTCAAACTGGATATTCCGGTTCTCATCGTTTGAATTTTTCTCGCCATCTTTATTGCCGCCCGAGCAAGCCGAGAAGGCTCCCAAAGCGAGAAAACCAAGTGTAAATAAAACTATCTTCTTCATAATCATGCAATACTTGCAGTCAAATATCAAATACTAATTATCAATTTATCAATTTATCAATTTATCAATTTATCAATTTATCAATTTATCAATTGTCTACTCTTACCATCCTCCCGAGGCTCCTCCGCCTCCGGTGGCACCTCCGCCGAAACCTCCGCCGAAGCCTCCGCCACCACCGCGGCCTGCCATCGAACCGAGGGCCGCGCCGGCTATAAGAGGAGCCGCTGATTCCTTTCTCGGAATAACAAACTGAGAGCGTTTTTGATGGTGGCAGAACTCGCATTCATAAATTTTTTCTCCCACTCCGGCACTTCGATAAGTGGCCGGGCGCAGAGTCTTTGTGCCGATCAGCCGCATCGCTACCGTATGGCAGGCGGGACATTCCTCATATTTTGCCTGTTTTTTACGGAAGGCATAGCGCTCTACGGTGCCGCATTTCGGGCATTCCCACACGTCATAGTCGATAGTATCGAGTTTCTCCTCGAAATCCTGCGAAGCCGAGAGGAGTTCATTGTCATCCTGTTCGCTCAGACGTTTCATGCGCGCTCCGCAAGTGGAGCATTTTCTCGGGCGCGTGCGGAACGAGCGGTAGAGGAAAAGGGCCAAAAGATAGAAGATGAGACCCGATCCGAGCGAGAAAAGGGCGCACCAGCCGAAAGTAGTCAGATGGCTTCGCCACATGATTGCCTTATGGTAATTGTCGCTCTTTCGCGAATGGTAAAGATCATAGCAGAAGAGCGCAAGGCTGAAGAGAAACACGCAGCCGGCTATTATCATGATATATTCCCAAACGGCTTCCTTGGAAAGAGTGGCGATATTCCCCGAATAATTATCGGTATTGTCGGAGCGCAGTTCCTCTGCCACCTCCGGATTCTCGATAGCGTCGGCCATGAGCCCGACAGCGCCGCTCACGGCAGCGTCGAGATCGTTCTCGCGCATGTTCGGAACGATCTCACGCCCGATGATTTCCGCGCAGGAAATATCGGGGAGCACCCCCTCCATGCCATATCCTGTCTGAATGCGCGCCCTGTGTTGTTCCGGAGCTATCACGAGCAAAACGCCGTTGTCTTTGTCTTTTTTTCCAATCCCCCATAGGGTGAACAGGCTTTCGCTCCATTCCTCTATAGGCACATCGCCGATTGAAGGAGGTATGGCAACCATAGCTTCGCAAGTAGTTTTTTGCCGTAGATTCCACAGGCGGCTGTTTACACGCTCTTTGGTTTCCGGCGACAAGAGATTGCCCGGATCGGACACATACTCATAACGGTTGGAAACATTGACATTCGGCATCATCTCAGGCGAGTAATCGGAGGCTAAAACCGCATTCCACGCCATGATAAGAAATGTCAATAGAAATATATTCTTTTTCATATCATTAAATCTAAGAAACTGTTTAAATTTATTTTCAAAGGATTTTGAGAAGATTTTTGAGATGTTTCCGCAAGTTGAGAAAGGAGAAGCCTCTCGGTTTCGACTGCCGAAACTTGGCGGAAACAGCCAGAAAGATTCTTAAAAGACTTGAAAGAATTCATATAATATTTTTTCGTAATAAATATAAACAGTTTCTAAAACTTATCAGCCGTCTCCGTCAGACAGCCGGCAGACTATGGCCGTTGAGCTTGCGGAACAGATCGAGCGCATACACATCGGTCATGCCCGAAATATGGTCGAGCACGCTCTGCAACCGCTCGTAAAATGAAACGGCGCGTGTGTCATATTGGTTCGGTATGATGTTCAGAAGGAGTTTTGAATAGTTTTTGTCCGGATTCATCACCGCATCAATCAGCGTGTCGAGAAGATAGGTGAGAATCCTGTTTCCCGCCAGCTCGATATCCACCACTTCGCGGGCGCAATAGATTTTGTTCCATGCCGTTTCCGAACAGCGGCTGTAGGCCTCGCGTAGCCGCGGCTGCATCCTGTCGATGAGCGAATCTCCGAACTCCCCGGCGAGAATAGCCTCCTCGCCCGAAGCAAAGACCTCGGCGCAGTCAACCACCATCGCTCCGATCACGTTTGAGCGCAGATATGCAATCTTTTCGTTCGGGTCGTCGAGTCTGCCCAGGGTGCGGAGCATTCGCGAGCGGTCGGTCTCATCGAAGAAACCGAGGAAGAGATCCACAACCAGTTCCGACGGTATTACCTTGAGCTTCTGAGCATCCTCGAGATCCATTATCTGATAGCAGATGTCGTCGGCTGCCTCCGTGATGTAGACGAGAGGATGGCGTGCGAACCGGCCATTTTCAAGTTCCGGGATTCCGAGCTGGTCGGCCACTTTTCTGAAAATTCCCTCCTCTGAGGCGAAGAACCCGAACTTTCCCTTTTCGCCTGCATGTGCTGAAGAGAAGGGATATTTCACGATCGAGGCGAGCGAGGAATATGTCATGGCCATGCCTCCGCCGCGGCGTCCGCGGAACTGGTGGGTAAGCAGACGGAAAGAATTGGCGTTTCCCTCGAAATGAATAAGGTCTGTCCATTCCCGGGGCGAAACATATTCTCTCAGATATTGGCCAGGGCCCTCGCTGAAATATGTGGATATGGTTTTCTCGCCCGAATGCCCGAAAGGAGGATTGCCTAAGTCGTGGCAGAGACATGCGGCGGCCACAATGTCGCGGATGCCGTCGAGCATCTTCTCGCAGGGTCGGCCGGCATAGCGGTCGCGCAGGCGGATTGCCACCTCATTTCCCATCGAACGCCCGACGGAAGAAACTTCGAGGCTGTGGGTCAGACGGTTGTGGACAAAGATGCTTCCCGGCAAAGGAAATACCTGAGTCTTGTTCTGCAGGCGGCGGAACGGCGACGAGAATATCAGGCGGTCGTAATCCCGCTGAAAATCGGAGCGCGTATGATGTCGGCTGTCATGGTATTCCTCCATGCCGAGCCGTTTGTCGCAAATCAGTCTATCCCAATTCATCATAATATGAAGTTATCAGTCGTCTCCTTTAATCTTCGACAGGAGATGGCCGTCAATTTTACGGCAACTGCAAAATTAATCAAAATCCGCATAAATAGTGTGAATCTTAATAACAACTTAACAACAATAATGGGGGCCTATGTGCCGTTATGATAATTGACGATGAGACACACCTCAATGATAAAAGCTTATGGTTCCGTTCGCCTGGCGGTCATTGCCGCCGCGGCACTGATGCTTATGCTCATGCCCCTGTGTGCGTACGGACGTCCCGGCGATAAAGAGGTGAACCGCCCGTATGCTGATCTCAAGCGCTGGCATTTCGGTTTTTCAGTGGGAACACAGTTTCAGGATCTTTCCTTCACTCACAACGGATTTGTAACTCCTGAGGGGGAAGAATGGTCGGTGGAAATACCTTCATATTCTCCGGGTATCTGCGCGAATGTGCTTGTGGATCTGCGTCTTCATCGCTATTTCAACCTTCGTTTCTCTCCCGGCATGTATTTCGGCAGCAAGAGCGTCGAGATGCGGGAATCGGGTTCCGGCACAACATTGCGGCAGGATGTGAAAAGCGCTCTGGTAGTTATGCCTCTCGATCTCAAGATCTCCGGCGACCGTCTGCGCAACACGCGCCCGTACGTCACTCTCGGCGGCATGGCCACATTCGATGTAGGCAAGAAACGCATGGATTATCTCCAGTTCAACACCTCCGATTTCTACCTCTCCGTGGGCCTCGGATGCGATTTCTATCTTCCCTTCTTCAAACTCAATCCGGAAATCAAATTCTGCTTCGGTCTTACCGACATACTGCGTCATGACCGTCCGGACCTCGACGAGAATCCCGATATGTTCAAGATTACGCAGTCTCTCTCGAAGGTGAAATCAAAGATGTTTGTGCTTACCTTTTATTTCGAATAGTGCGCGGGAATATGAAGGGAATGATCAGAAATATAATCTCCGCGGCCTTGACAGGAATCGCTCTGCTCGCGTCGGGAATTCCCGCGTCGGCGCAGAACGATGTGCAGCTCACGCAATATTGGGCGGTGCCTGCCTACTATAATCCGGCGGCTTCGGGCGACATCGACTTCGTCCGTATCCGCGGCGGTGGCCGTTTGCAATGGATAGGCATCGACAATGCCCCTAAAAGCTTTCTGGCGGCGGCCGACATGCCTTTGAAACTCGGCAAACGCCGGGCCGGCGTCGGTCTGAATATGACTCAGGAATCGATAGGACTCTTCTCCAATCTGATGCTCAACGTGCAGGCAAGCTATAAGATCCGGTTTCTCAAAGGCACGCTTTCATTCGGAATCCAGGGCGGCTATTACAACAGCAAGTTCAAAGGTTCGGAAGTCTATCTGCCCGAGGGCGACGACTTTCATCAGCCCACGGATGAATCGATACCGACTCAGGATGTTACCGGAAGCGCCTTCGATCTTTCCGCCGGATTATGGTATACCCATCGATTCTTTTATATAGGCGTTTCCGGGCTCCATCTGCTCCAGCCCACTGTCAGGCTAACCACCGAAGGCACCGAAGAGAATTCGGAGAATGCGCAATACGAAACGGAACTGCGACGCGCGTTATATTTTACCGCCGGCGGCAATATCCCGCTCAAAAACACGTTATTTCAATTGCATCCCTCCTTGATGGTGAAGACCGATTTCTCGAATTTCTCTGCCGAGCTGACAATGCGGGCATCCTTCAACAGATTCATCCATTTCGGCATAGGCTACCGCTATAAAGATGCGATAAGCGCCATGGTAGGTGCGGAATTCAAGAATTTCTTTATCGGCTATTCCTACGACTACCCGACATCTGCCATATCCAAGGCATCGTCGGGAAGCCACGAAATCATAGCCGGATATCAGATAAAACTCGATTTTTCGGGTAAAAATAAAAATAAACACCGATCGATAAGAATAATGTAGCGACAATGATAAAGATGAAAAGATCAAGATCCTCATATTCCGCAGCCAGCGGCATGCGTGGCCTCAAAGGGGCTTTCCTCCTTTTCTGCTCGCTTGTGATGGCCGGTGCGCTGGCCTCCTGCATGGGTGCACGCAGAGGCAGTGCCGGAGGCGAAGTGACCGGAGTGGGCGGCAGCGCTCTTTCCGAGCCAACCCCCTACGGAATGGTGCTCATCGACAGAGGTTCCATAGCAATGGGGCCGAAAGCCGATTCCGTGAAAGGGATACGCGAGGACTCAAAAGGTATTTCGGTCGATGCGTTCTGGATGGATGAGACTGAGATCACCAACTCCAAATACAAACAGTTCGTGTTCTGGGTTCGCGACTCGATAATCCGTGAGCGTCTCGCCGATCCCGCTTATGGCGGCAACGAAATTTTCAAGATAGAGGAGGACAAGGAGGGAAACCCCGTAACTCCCCATCTCGACTGGCGCCGTCCCATACCATGGCGCAATCCCAATGAGGACGAGGCAAGAGCCATCGAAAGCCTTTACCGCACCAATCCCATAACCGGACAGCGCGAGCTCGACCCCACGCAGCTCAACTACCGCTACGAGACCTATAACCACACGGAGGCCGCCAAGCGCAAAAACCGTCTCGATCCCACGCGCCGCGAATACAATACCGATCTGCCCGTGCCCACCGAATTGCCGACCATCTCCAAAGATACGGCGTATTTCACCGAGGACGGAACGATCGTGCGCGAGACTGTGACGCGACCTCTTACCGGCGACTACGACTTCGTGAACACATACATCGTAAATGTCTATCCCGACACCACGGCATGGATCAACGATTTCGATAATGCCTACAATGAGCCCTATACCCGCATGTATTTTTCGCATGCCGGATATAACGACTATCCCGTGGTGGGCGTAAGCTGGGAGCAGGCCACGGCATTCGCCAACTGGCGCACCGACTATCTCCGCCGTTCGCTCGGCAAAGAGGGAGTCTATATCGAGCCTTACCGTCTGCCGACCGAAGCCGAGTGGGAATATGCCGCCCGCGCAGGCAATTCCGCCAGTCCTTATCCCTGGGAGGAGGAATTGCCGATGGATGAGCGCGGATGCTTCTATGCGAACTTCAAACCCATGGATGGCGACTTCGTGCGCGACGGACATGTGATCACATCTGCTGTCGGGACATTCAAGCCCAACGACTTCGGACTTTACGACATGGCGGGAAATGTGTCGGAGTGGACCTCCACGGCATATACCGAGAGCGTGAGCAAGCTCACTTCAGACCTCAATCCCGAATACCGCTATGATGCGGCGAAGGAAGACCCATATAAGATGAAACGTAAGATCGTGAGAGGCGGCAGCTGGAAAGATGTGGCCGACAATATCCGCTCCGATCTACGCATGTGGGAATATCAGAACGAGCAGCGGTCGTATATCGGATTCCGTTGTGTCCGCTCGCAAATCGGTTTCGCCAAGGGAACCGGCAAAAAGAAGAAATAACAGAAAAAGAATTTTCCAAAGACCATCAATATGGTTAAGATACGCAAATATGCCAACGGAATCGAACGCTTCCTTCATGGAGAGAAGGGTCAGCGGTTCTTCAATTTCGCTTATTCCATCGGAGCGGCCATCGTGATCTGGGGCGCTCTTTTCAAGATTCTTCACCTTCCGGGGGGCAGCCTTCTGCTCTGCATCGGTATGGGAACCGAGATCGCCATGTTCATACTCACGGCTTTCGACCGTCCTCCCAAAGAATACGCGTGGGAGGAGGTATTTCCGGTGCTCGACACCCGCAATGCCGAAGACCGTCCTGATTTCACAGGCCATCCCGGCATGGTTGTCGGCGGCGTGCCATATCCCGAAGGTGAATATTCGGAGGCTGCCTCCGGAGCAGGCGTTGTCCCGGCTCAGGCAGCGGCTCCCGCGGCAACTATGCCCCCCTCCATGTCGGTTCCCGACCTTCCCGACGCCGAAGGTTTCGCCAATGTTTCCGGCGAATATATAAGCCAGATGCAGAGCGTGGCCGAACAGATCGCAACCCTCAACGACACCTATGCCGAGAGGATGCAGGATCTCAATCGCAATGTGGCGGGACTGAACACCATCTACGAGATACAGCTCAAGAACATCTCCGCGCAGCTCGAGACGATCGATCAGGTGAACCGCGGGCTGAAGGATATACGCGACATGTATGAGAAATCGGCCAACGAATCTTCGCGCTATTGCGAAGAGACAGAGAAGATGGCCCGCTATATGCGTCAGCTTAACGCCGTCTATGAGAAGATGATCACAGCAATGACCATCAACATGCAGAACCCGATGATGGGTGGCGCGGCGGCAAACCCCTTCGCCGCTCAGGATGAAAACGAAAACAGATAATCCCCAACTAAAGAGATAAATGGCAGGCGGAAGTAACAATGTGGCGAGGATGTCGCCCAGGCAGAGGATGATAAACCTGATGTATATCGTCCTCACGGCCATGCTCGCCCTCAACGTTTCGAGCGATGTGCTCAACGGATTCAGCCAGGTTCAGGAGGGGATGCAGCGCACAAATCTCAATATCTCGGCGCGTAATGCCGTTCAGTTCGCCCATCTCGAGGATCTCTACGGACAGAATCCCGAGAAGGCGGGAAGATGGTATAAGGAAGGAGTGCAGCTCCACAACCGCTCCGATGCCCTCTATTCCGTGATTGAATCCCTGAAGACCCAGATAGCCCGCGCGGCCGACGGCCCCGAAGGAAACTATACCGACATAAAGAATAACGATGATCTCGAGGCATCATCGGTGACGATGCTCAATCCGGCAACCAACAAGGGCGCCTCTTTGCGCAAGAACCTCGATGATTACCGCGAATATGTTGCTACACTCATAAGCGATTCAGCCAAGAAACGTGCCGTCATGGAGATGCTCTCCACTAAAGTTGCGGCAAAAGCCGGAACCGTAGGCCCCACATCCTGGGAACAGAAAATGTTCGAGAATATGCCCGCAGTCGCTGCGGTGACACTTCTTACCAAACTTCAGAACGATATCCGTCAGGCCGAGTCGGAGGCTTTGTCGAGTCTCATCACCAATGTGGATATAGGAGATGTGCGCGTCAACGAGCTTAACGCTTATGTGATTCCCAACTCCAACATGGTGATGCGTGGCGGCCGCTATTCGGCAAATATCGTGCTCGCCGCTATCGACACCACGCGCCGCCCCGATATATTCGTGAACGGAGCGCGCCTTGCCAATCCCAACGGACTCTATGAATTCGTGGCCGGCAATGTCGGCACGCATGAATATTCCGGTTATATTGAAGTGGCGCGGGCCGACGGCAGTGTGGACCGCCGTCCCTTCAAGTCATCCTACACAGTGATGGAGCCAATGGCCACCATCTCCCCGACAATGATGAACGTGCTCTATGCCGGAATTGCCAACCCAATAAGCATTTCAGTGCCGGGAGTGCCGATGAGCGGCGTGCAGGCAACCATGACCAACGGATCCCTTACCCGCAACGGCGACCATTGGGTGGCCCATCCCGGAAAAGTGGGAAGCGAGGCCGTGATCTCTGTCACTGCCACTATCGACGGACGTTCGCAGACCGTGGGCTCGATGAAGTTCCGCGTCCGCAAACTTCCCGATCCCACCCCCTATCTCGCCGTGAAAGACGGCAACGGAAATACCGTTCATTACAAAGGTTCGCCCAAACGTATCTCCAAAGGAGCTCTGATGGCTTCCGAAGGACTGGGGGCCGCCATCGACGACGATATTCTGAACGTCAGCTATTCGGTGGTGTCGTTCTCCACGGTCTTCTTCGACCAGATGGGCAATGCAATCCCCGAACTGTCGGACGGCGCGCGCTTCTCCGCGCGCCAGCGCGAACAGTTCCGCAGGCTGAAAGCCGGCAAGAGCTTCTTCATATCCAATGTGAAGGCTAAGGGGCCTGATGGAATCACACGCGATATTTCCCCAATGGAAGTGGCACTCAACTGATGAAATCATTATAAAGATGAAGATATACCGAAAAATAGTTTCATTCACACTGCTTCTCTGCTGTTTAGGCATCATGGCCCAGGTTGAGACCGGCGGAACTGTGCGCCGGGGCAGTCCGAAGGATAAAAAGAAAACGGAAAAGAAAGTCGGCGTCACCGACCGCATGCAGGCTTTCTATGAGGACAAAAGCCCTCACGACGCCGACCTTTCCTATATGCGCGAGATCTATCGAGAGCTCGACCTGACTAAAAAGGAGAATGCCCCCCTCTATTATCCCGAAGATGTGATCGACGGCCGTGAAAACCTGCTCAGGGTGATTCTCGGCGCTGTTGTCGACGGCCGCATCCCTGCTTATGAATATCTCGACGGCCGCGAAATATTTACCGACCAGTATAAGGTGAAAGTAGGGGAGATGCTCGATCGCTTCGGTATCTATTACAAAGAGGCGAAAGGCTCTACTGCCAAGAATCCCCGCTACGAGATAGAGGAGGCGGATATGCCTACATCGCAGGTGCTTAACTATTACATAATCGAGAAATGGGAATTCGACCGCCGCTCCAACCGCATGAAAACGAGGGTAGAGGCCATCTGCCCGGTGCTGACACGTATGGGTGACTTCGGCGGCGAAGCCAAATACCCGATGTTCTGGGTGCGTTTTGACCAGTTGCGCCCCTTCCTCGCGCATCAGTATGTTTTCGTGAGCGACGACAACAATATCCCGCAATACAGTCTCGATGATTACTTCAATCTCGGACTCTACGACGGGGAGATATATAAAACGCGTAATCTCCGCAATCTCTCCATGGCGCAGATGTATCCCGATGAGGATGCCCGTAAACATGCGCAGGATAGTATCGACAAGCATTTGAAATCCTATGGCAAAGACCTGTGGGTGCCCAGCCGTGAGGAATATCTTGCCAAACGCGAGCGCGACGAGGCAGCTGCCAAAGCCCTTGCGGAGGGAGATTCCATCCCCGGACGTACGGTAGTTGCGGAAGCCACCACCGTAAAGAAATCCTCCGCCCGCTTGCGCAAACGCTCATCGACCGCAAGAAAGGCTAAAAAGCCGAAAGTTTCATCTTCATCGTCGAAACAACCCAATTCTTCGGCTACAAAATCCGTGCGCCGCAGAAGAAAATAAAGACGGTTCCAAGAAATTATCATACAAACAAATAGCGCGACCATCAGGCTGCGCTATTTGTTTTATTTATGTTTTCTTTAAAATTTTTTTGGAAGTTTTTTATTGAAATATTTGCACAGGGAAGAAATTTGTTATAACTTTGCATCCGCTTTCGGGAACGAAAGCATCGCACAATGACATTTTGCTACCAAGACAAGCAGCGGGACACTTTAAAGAGGGTGTCCGGTTGAGAGAGATACAGGGAAAGTTCAATAAGGAAAGTTTCCGTATCAATTCCGACCTGAAGAATGTGCCGGAGGTCAAGACAAACGCAGTAGGGCGTCCGATTCTCACGAATGGGCGTACCGAAAAGTATTTTGAAAAAAAAGAAACAAGATACCGACAGCGGAGAGTTTGATCCTGGCTCAGGATGAACGCTAGCGGCAGGCTTAACACATGCAA
>OHTA01000507.1_pt1 | contig 25962 bp, 19 predicted proteins | sample 1578851 | NCBI WGS metagenome assembly OHTA01 (sample SAMEA3879578, study PRJEB24766) | human gut metagenome | biome: human-associated habitat; feature: feces | place: USA | collected 1985/1987 | reverse complement strand
CTGTTTGTAAAGCTATAAGGAAAGTAAAGGTTTTTTTCATCAAAAGCCTTTACTTTCTTTGTTTTTATACCTACCTTTGAACTTTGTATCAAAAGGAAGATCAAAATATGAATAATCGCTTTATTAAGATATTAAAGAATCCTTTTGTGATTAGTCTGCTTTTGGCAGTCATAATCTTATGGGGATTAATCTACGGCACATTGGTATGGCTGGATATATATACCCGTCACAATGAAGCAGTTGTCATTCCTGACGTAAAAGGAATGACCATAGAAGAAGCAGCTCCATTCCTAGCCGAAAAAGGTATTCGCTATAATATTATAGATTCCGTTTTTTCCAAAGATGTTGATCCGGGAGCTATCGTTGAAATCGTACCGACACCGGGTTCGAAAGTTAAGGAAGGACGTATTGTTTTCGTCACTATCAATGCGAAGACATCCCAGATGGCACGTATTCCTGAAGTACAGGATCTTTCATTCCGGCAGGCTTATGCCCTACTTACTTCTATCGGCTTCAAAGCCATTGAAGTAAAATATGTAGCAGGCGACTATAAAGATTTGGCCATCGGAGTTGAATGGAACGGGAAAATATTGGAAGAAGGCCAGCATGTGCCCTTAAATGCCCACCTTACATTAGTTGTTAGTGGAGGATTTGAAGAGTCAGACTCCTTGGCATTGGATAGTTTGAACATGGCTCCGGTCGAATCCTTGGATAGCGAAGAAGAAAATTGGTTTTAATCATGGCAGACTTTATTGACGAAATAGATGAAGAACAGGTAGATGATATGTTGCTCGACGACGAAGAGTCGGCTGCCATCATTACCTCTCCGGAGATTTCGCCCGGTTTGTATGAACATTTTAAAGTGACGGCCGATAAAGGTCAGTCGCTCTTACGCGTTGACAAGTTTTTGGTAGCCCGCCTAGAAGGGACGACACGCAACCGAATCCAATTGGCAGCCGACGCCGGTTGTATTTGGGTAAATGGCCAACCTGTAAAAAGTAATTATCGGGTTAAGCCGTTTGACGTGGTGCAAATCGTAATGGATCGTCCACGCCGGGAAACAGAAATTATCCCTCAAGACATCCCTTTAAATATTGTATACGAAGATGCAGACTTGCTGGTAGTAAACAAACCGGCAGGCATGGTTGTGCATCCGGGTCATGGAAACTATTCAGGAACATTACTGAATGCCATTGCCTACTATCTGCGAGATGAACAACACTTCGACCCTTCTGATCCCCGATTAGGATTGGTTCACCGTATCGATAAAGACACTTCCGGGTTATTAGTGATAGCAAAAACACCGGAAGCCAAAAGTAATTTGGGATTACAGTTCTATCATCACACAACAAAACGCTGTTATCGGGCTGTCGTGTGGGGACAATTCCAAGAAGATGAAGGAACAGTGGTCGGTAATATCGGACGAAGTCCCAAAGACAGATTGCAGATGACGGTTTTCCCGGAAGGAGATCAAGGAAAACATGCCGTCACTCATTATCGGGTATTAGAACGACTAGGCTATGTCACGCTGGTAGAATGCCGGCTGGAAACAGGTCGTACCCATCAGATCCGCGTACATATGAAACATATTGGTCATACACTCTTCAACGATGAACGATATGGCGGACACGAAATATTAAAAGGAACAACATTTTCTAAATACAAACAATTTGTGCAGAATTGTTTCACCATTTGTCCTCGTCAGGCTTTACATGCCAAAACATTGGGATTTGTGCATCCTTCAACTGGTAAAGAACTCTTTTTCGATTCAGAAATTCCTACAGACATGCAAGAACTGATTGACAAATGGCGCATATATGCAACAACTAAAGACTTAGAGTTATGAAAAAGAATATTGCTATTGTAGCAGGAGGAGACTCTTCTGAAATTGTGATTTCTTTGAAAAGTGCGGAAGGAATCTATTCTTTTATTGATAAAGACAAATATAATTTATATATTGCCATCGTAAAGAAAGACGAATGGTCAGTCCGCTTGCCGAACGGCGAACACACGCCAATTGATAAAAATGATTTCAGCTTCTTTGAAAATGGTGAAAAGAAACGCTTTGATTTTGCTTATATCACCATCCATGGAACTCCGGGCGAGGACGGACGATTACAAGGTTATTTCGACTTGATCGGACTGCCGTATTCTTCTTGTGGAATGCTAGTGAGCGCATTGACATTCAACAAGTATGTATGCAACCATTACCTGAATAATTTCGGTGTGCGGATTGCAAAATCAATCCGCCTCATGCATGGCGAAAACATCACAGCCGAAGAAGTAGAATCCAAGTTAGGTCTTCCGGTATTCGTTAAGCCTAATGACGGAGGCAGCAGCTTCGGAGTAACCAAAGTAAAGGAAATATCGGCTTTACCAGCCGCTATCGACAAAGCCTTCGCCGAAGGAAAGGAAGTCGTAATTGAAAGCTTCATTGAAGGAACAGAAGTTACTTGCGGATGCTACAAAGTAAAAGGCAAAGAAGTAGTTTTCCCTGTTACGGAAGTTGTAACATCAAACGAATTCTTTGACTTCGATGCCAAATACAATGGCCAAGTACAAGAAATAACTCCGGCACGTATCTCTCCGGAATGGACAAAGAAGGTACAAAGTGAAACGTCGCGAATTTATGATCTGTTAGGAGCCAAAGGATTGATCCGTGTAGATTACATCATCCCGGCAGACGGCGAACCTTGTCTGCTCGAAATCAACACAACACCGGGTATGACGGGTACCAGCTTCATTCCTCAACAAGTAAGGGCTGCCGGACTAAATATTACCGACGTGATGAATGATATAATAGAAAACGAGATAAACTAAAGGATATGGATACAGGAACAGTTTCTCCAAATTTTGAGGATATTCGCCCTCTCAACCAGGATGAAGTACAAGCGGCCATAGAAGAGCTGCTGGCTTCGGAAGAGTTTAGGCACGCGCTCCGGTATGTCAAACCTGATTTAGATTGGGACCAGTTGAGTGCTGCCATGCGAGCTTGCAAGACGAAAGAACAGTTTAAGTCAACCTTGGCGTATGATGCTGTCATGACAGTGGCTAAAAAGACGACCTTTTCGTTAACCATTTCGGGTCGTAGCCGTCTGCCAGAAGGAAAACCGGCTTGTACGTTTATTTCTAATCACCGTGATATCGTACTGGATGCGTCTTTCTTGAATGTCATGTTGTATGATGTAGGCTATGGAATGACACAAGTAGCCATCGGAGACAATCTGCTGATTCGCCCATGGATTAAAACGTTCGTCCGGTTAAACAACAGCTTTATTGTCAAACGTGGAGTCTCTGTCCGCCAAATGTTGGAAGTAAGTGGTACGCTTTCTGCTTACATTAATCATACCATCAAAGACACCAAAGAATCTATCTGGATTGCCCAACGGGAAGGCCGTGCAAAAGATTCGAACGACCGTACCCAACCCAGTGTGCTGAAAATGCTCTGCATGGCTGGCGGGAAAGATATTATCGGCAACCTGAAATCATTAAATATTGTTCCTGTAGCTATTTCTTATGAATTTGATCCTTGCGATTACCTGAAAGCACAAGAATTTCAACTGAAACGGGATAATCCGGAATATCATAAGACGCAGCGAGATGATTTGCTGAATATGGAAACGGGTATCTTAAATAATAAAGGTCGCGTTCATTTCACAATCAGTCAGCTAATCAATGATCAGTTAGATCAGTTAGATCCGAACATGGACCGGAACGAATTGTTTGCCGCTGTTGCATCCATCATTGATAAAGAAATTTATCGTCATTATCGTTTCTATCCGAATAATTATGTAGCTTATGATCTGTTAAGCGGCACACGCCGATTCTCTGATCATTACGGACTGAAAGACAAGAAAGCATTTGAAGAATATTTACAGAAGCAGCTCGACAAGATTGTCATCCCCAATAAAGATGAGAATTTCCTGCGGAAGAAAATCCTCGAAATGTATGCCAATCCACTGAAGAACTTTCTGGCATTAAATGACTGACAAAAGAATAGATCTACGAAAAGAGAAGGAGTTTGAAATAGAAATTCCTTCTCTTTTCTTTTTGTGAGCTTCCAAAAACATTTAGAACGGATAGCCGATAGCCAAATGCAAACCAAGTCCGTCTTTAAACTTAGGAATGTTGTAATAACCTTTCTTTCCTGTATCGTAAGGAACATGCAAACCAATACCACAATCAACGCGGACAACAATAAAATCAAGATCATAACGAACACCAACGCCAGTTCCCAAGGCCAGATCTTTGATGAAGCTTCCCCATTTCAATTGTGCGCCAGGACGATTAGGATCTTCATGGATCAACCAAATATTACCAGCATCCAAGAAAGCAGCTCCGTGTAAATCACCAAAGATCGGGAAACGGTATTCCAAATTTGCCTCTAACTTAAGATCTCCTGTTTGGTCGATATATCCATATTTATTGTCGGGATTCGGAACAAAACGTCCCGGACCAATACTGCGAATCGTAAATGCACGAATACTGTTTGCACCACCAATATAAAATTGTTCACTATATGGCGTTGAGTGATTCTCGGCATTACCATAACCATAAATGGCACCAACCAACAAACGACCAACCAGATGATGATTCTTTTTCAGCAGATAGTCATAGCGAATTTCCGAACTGACTTTTACAAACTGAGAAAAGACATTACCCAAGAAATTCTTGTTTTCCTCTTTAAAGCTTTTCCCTGCTAAAGCATAAAAGCCACTCAATATATTTCCGGACTGGGTAACCGACGATTGCCACCACAAATGATGCTTCTTTTCTTGAAGCGGAGAGTCATCATATGTATATGTATAACTCATCGCCGGAATAAACTGATCCTTTAAACTCAGATAAAGAGCCTTGTTGGCATTCGTAATCGAATCGAAAGTAGCAGTTGTATGTTGCAATTTATTATATGTCAACTTAAATGGTGTTACTGAATGATGACTGGTTGCCGAGCTTTGAAAGTCAAGTGTAGCACTTCCTCCAAAAGAAAGCATCTTGAAGAACTTGGCCCGATTCATTTGATCCGTATAGATACGGAATGTAGTACTTGACGGATACTTCAAATTACGTTCCAAATAACCCGGGAAAAGCAGATGAGGCAAAGTCAAAGTACTGCTCAATCCCATTTCATAACTATTCATCAGAGAAGAGGCGCCATCTACCCGATTACCGGTCTGCCATTCGTATGAACCTTTCAATTGAACACCCCAAGATTCACCCCCACCAAATACATTCCGTTTAGTCATACTAAAGATCGCTCCCGGACCCGTCTGATCATTACTTTTGGTAGTAACATTAAATTCCAACTCCCCATCTAATGGCAAATCATACGCTGTATTAATTCGCAGATCGAGGGTTTTACAACGACGAGTTGTGTCTTGTGGCATATATTGCATCTCCGCATACTTGAAAATACCCAAGCGAGAAAGAGCCGTTTGAGTTTCCATCTGCTTAGTATTAGAATAACGCTCTCCGGGTTTAAACGTCAGTTTCCGGTAAAGTACAGCCGGACGAACCCGTAACTTTCCCTCATACAGAATCGTCAAATCTTTATAAAGCAGCGTATCCGTTGGCGGCTCATTATTATAACCATTCAATGCCACGGTTATGTTACCAATGCTCCAAGGGCGTAAAGCTTCCCTCGGTACGTTATTAGAAGAAACAACCTTCAAGGATACTTTTCCAGGAGTTCGTACCGTATCGGCTTGATAAGTGATATATTCCGGGCGGAAATAGTAATATCCGTTATCACGCAATAAAGTACTGATACGCTGACGCTCGGCTTCCAATACTGTAACACTAAAGTTATCTCCTTTCTTCAACAGCGAACGGGTTGCATTTGCCATAACAATTGTATCCGTCCGATGACGACGTTGTGCATATTGGATACTATCATACGTATAAGGATCTTTCATACTTATCTGATAATCGATCTTCGCCTGCTTCGGATCCTTCGGATTTGGAACAAGTGTATAAGAAGTCTTTCCATTGAAATATCCATATTCTTTCAATAAGTTATCCGCCACCTTGATTCGTACATCCGGATTGACATTTGTAATATAAACAGGTTTGGCTGCCAGTTTACGGAAAAGCCATTGCCCAACTTTCCCTTTCTTATTAACCAATGCATTATACATCCACAAACCAAAAGGGAAAGGAATACGGACAGATGAACTTCCCAGCAACGCATTGTTGGGAGGATAACTCAAAGCTGCCTCTACTTCCTCAAGTGTAACGTCACCTTCAGGAGTCGAATCCCGATCCATGATCTCGATCTTTCGAATACCCGTATAGAGAACCTCATCTTCCGGCAGATGTTTCGTTACCGAGCATGAAACCAGAGATAGAAAGATCAGGCCGATATATATTATCCCCAACTTAGTTTTCATCTTCTTTTGTTTTCTCCTTGTTGTTTTCCTCTTTCTGAGGCTTTGTCTTGTTTCTCTTGAAAATAAACAGTTCCCGCATATATTGCATCTTCTTATGCAAAACGATACCGGCACCCGTCTCCGTTAATTCGCCTTCCAACAAACTCTCATAGTCTTTATTATGGAAAAGTTTGACATAACGTGTTCCACTCGGATCAAGGCGGTATTCGATAGATACATTATCGATAAACGGCTGAGCCTGTCCCTGATTAATGTCCTCTCCAGTAGAAATTCGTCCGCCCAACACAATCCGAATCCGGTCGTTATAGAAACGTTTGGCAAAGCGGAAAGAATAATCAGTCCGTTTAGTACCATCGCCATTGGTGTCATAACTTTCCATACCGAAGTTAATATCTAATGACTTGGCAGCACTTCCGACAATATTATTGATTTCACTCTGCAAGAAGCTATTCAATGCTGCACCCATATTCAGATTTGCTTTCCCTGTAGTTGAACTACCCGCCAAATACATACCTGTTACCAACATACTAACAGCCTGTTTAGCCTTCTCTTCTTCACCCATCCGTGCTAACTGTTCCTGTATGGCCGCATCTTCAGGAGCATCCAAGATAAACTTTAATCCTAAATTCTCCAATCGTTGTGTCAATTGGATTCCTACATCAAAGTTTACCATCCGAGAACTACCATCATCCAAGGCCGCAGAAGTCCGAATCCTCTCCGTTGCCGTTATATTCATACTAGGATCCATCGGATCACCACTCCATTGAATATAACTTCCGTTCTGCACATTAAACTCTTTCAGCGGAATGACAGGAAGCGAGTACTTGATCGTTCCACTACTTAATGTATAACGCCCATTCAGGATCATATCACCCATCGGTGTGTACTGGAAAGAAAGATCGCCTCCTCCTTCCAGATTCACATGACTGGATTGATCGGGAGTTAAATCAGCATTAATCTGTACTGCCTGATCAATATGGATTGTCATCAACATATCCATTCCACCCAAAGGCAATGCCGAAACCCGCGGTCTCTTTCCTAAAATAGTATCTTCTTCAAACGAAGTGAATGTTACCAAACCCGATAACCGGTCTTGTACCGTCAATGGAGAATCTTTCAATACATACGTCACATTTGTTCCACCCAACAAATGCAAATCGCCTCGCATGATCAAAGAGTTCAGCGGTCCTTTTATCGTTGAATTCAAGTTGACATACATCTTACCGTACACCAGACTTTCTTTATTCCGCTTTGTATTGAGCAACTGCATATTCTGGGCAGTCATTGTCATATCGGCAATCATATTCGAAGGATCTGAGAAATTAACAGTTCCATCTATGACAAACGGATTCTGTCCGGTCGCCAGAATCTGATACTTATTAAAATGGATACGATTATCATCCACAACAATCTGACGCGGATCAAACTTCAATGTCGTATTGGCTGCCGTAACAAACATACTTGCCGAATCCAATTGCATAAATCCCCGAATATCGGGAGCCTGACTTGTTCCGGATATATTCATTTCGCCCAACAACTTACCTTTCAAAGAAGCCATATCATCCGGAATAAAAGGATTCAGCATGACTAACGGCAAATCTGTAATCTGCATTGTTCCTTCTATACTATCATTAACACCACTTTGATAGTAAACGAAGGAATTCATAAACTCTTCTGTATCTCGGAAGGCATGAATATCAACTTGATGTTCTTTATCCGAAACAGGCAGATACACGGCACTCAACAATAAATCACCAACCCGCTTCTTTTCATAATGAAGAGAATCAATACTTATGCCTCCAGTCATCGTATAAGAACTGTCAGACGGCATATATTGGAAATCCGCATTCAGCAAACCTTCCAACTCCGGCATATATGCAGAAAATCCCTTCGATATTTCATGCAGGTCCACTTGTCCTAAAGCAGCATGTATTTCATTCAGTCCACTATCCACCGGATGAGTATCGATTTGCAAGAACGCATTTTGCTGACCTTTCAGCAAGAAGTCTGCTGAAATATCCTTCTCATTGCGAATCAGGATATAATTATTCTCATTTAAGGTAAACGGATTGAAGGCTAAAATAGGTTCATAAGGGAAGAAATGTAATCTTACTCCACCTTCGTCTTCTTTTTGTACACTACCACCCAGCAGAATTCCTGTTTTTCCTTTTTCGTTAGTAAACTTCAACAAGGCATCTGCATATCCTGTCAATAATTTACCACTCAACATCGCAGAGAACGGAGCCTGTTTCTTGAACTTGTTCTTTACCACACCGGCTTCATAGAAAATACCCACGGTATCCTGCCATAAACGCATCTTGATTGTATCCAACAGGAAAGTATCCCGCAGCAATTTATACACACCTCCATCCACTTGTATTCCCTTTTCCGGCGAAGTATTCATATTTAATTCCAACTGTTGGAAATTGAGGGAATACATATTCATAAAATTATAAATCGGATTATCTTTCTGAGCAGTAACTTTCAGCTGCAGTTCAGGTAACATCGGGCGCAACAATGCCAAACGAACTATTGAGTCCTGCGCCATTTGCCTGTCTATTTCTTTAGAGATCACTCCAAAGTTTTCACTTAACCCATTTAATCCTTTATTTCCTTGCAAACGGATCGCCAAATCGCCGGCATGGAAGGAAACAAATGTAGAATCGGTTTCCGTACGGGCTTTCAAGATGAGAGTTTTCGGCTTAACTTTAGTCGTTTCGGTAACGATTTCCCAGTTTCCCAATGTTAAATCAGCCTGATGATGGTCTTTCATATCCGTCTCGGCCTCAGCAAACAGTTGAAAAGAAGTAGAGAAAGGTTTATCCATCAGATGAAAACCATACAAATCCAAATGTTGCATATCTGCAATCAACATGGCCTGAATCCAATTCTTTTTCAAGGTCGCATTCAAAGTCACATCCATTTCAGCTAACGGATAACGACTATTCAGATCCAAGATGGCAAAGTTGTCTTTCAAGGATCCTTTTATCGTAATATCAGAAATGGAAGAACTTCCATAACGAAGGTCTCCGATCTTTCCATCCAGATTCACCCATGTCAATGAATCAAATGCATTGGTTCCTTGTCCTTCTGCTTGAATAGAAGCAGTCATCCAATAAAGTGAATCATTGGGCATAAAGTGATTCGGCTCCAGACTGTCTATCTCAAAGGAAGCCTTAAAACGATTCTCGTGGGCATCAAATAAGGATTTCAGTTGGATCTTTCCTTGTCCTTCCCGCAACAGCAAACTCCCGGCATACTTTTGTCCGGCAAACCGTACGTTACCGCTCAGCATCATCCGTTTAGGAATACGATAGTTACTCCGGCTTTCTTCTGGCAGGAAATCCAACAGAAAATCCAAGTTATCGGTAAAAAGTTTCAATTCCACCTCACCATCTCTTTGCTTCTCGTTTTGCAGAGATGAGCCTTTCCCTTGCGTCCGGATAGAAAACGCTCCAGGAAGCTGAGCATCCAACTTATTTAATTCCAAAGCGGCTAAATTACCCTTTGCCTCTGCCTGGATTCGTAGACTTGTATCCGGATAAGCCCGTATGACTTCTTCGGGTAACTCGCCAGCCAACGTCACGATATCCTGTTTTCCCAAATCTGCCCAGAATGTTACATCCATCCGGTCTTTAGGCTTTTTTGCAAAGGCTGCATACGGTATATTTCCTTTCAGCTCTGCTTCCGAATGTAATGTTTCCAGAACCAGTTTCGGAATTTCCAAGGATGCTTGATTTCCTTTTATTTGTCCTTCAAAACGTTTGATCTCTAATCCGGAACGTTCTTTGGCAACGAGCTTGTTAATATCCGCCCGAACAGTCTGGCCAGCATAGAGCAGTGAACTTAAATCAAATTCTATATCTGATAAAGCAATGTGTGATGGATCTAATCCTTTTAACGGAGCAGCTTCGCCGGTATCATAATTCAAAGCCGAACCGACGTATGTAAATTTATCGGCCAGGTAACTGGCATTCTTTAGATCTATTTCTCCGCCTCTTAAACGGGCTTCCGTGATAAAGCCAGACATACGCAGTGAATCTCCGGGCATCTGTAAAGCCAAGGCTACACGGGTGAGATCTATTTTCTCTAATTTCAAAAGCCAATTGACCGGAGCAGACGCTGTTGTATCAGAAGGAGTTGTCGGTTCTGTCATAAAGACGGTAACCGTTGCATCTGATAAAGCCAAGTTATTCAATGTTCCTTTCTCCGTAGCCAGACTGATCCGATCTGCCCGTGCCAGGAAATCTCCGATAAAGCCTTTTACTTCAATTCCGTCTATCAGCTTTCCAGTATTGACCCGAAGGTTCTTTAATCCGACTGATTCCACCAGTAGTTCTTTACTGAGCAAAGGTATCGGACGAATACTGATATTCAAGTCTTCCAACATGAATAACGTATCAGCCGGAACAGAATCTTGGATAACTTCTATTCCGTGAATATTCAGTTGGATCGGGAATGAAAGACGAATACGTTCAATGCCTATATGCATTCCGGTACTTTTGCTGGCGTAATAAGTGGCCTGTCTCACTGCAAAGTTTTGAAATGCCGGAATGTATAATAATATCGAAAGTATGATGGCCAATATAATTGGTATCAAACAGAAGATACAGATTCTTTTTACCCAAACATTCATCTATTAAGGATTACTTTTATGCAAATATATAAATAAACAAGTCGAGAGACGAATAAGTTTTCTTTAATTTGCAACTTCATTTTAGGATAGAAAGATATGGAAAAGCAAAATAAGGCTTGTTACTGGTTCTTGTTCTTCCAAGACAAGCTATTACTGAAAAAGAACAATGGTAGTTATCAGATTCCTTATCAGGAAAATGCTCCTTTCGGTACAGACAACTCCTTTGAAGTTGTGCTGGATTCTTCTTTACCGGCACGGGCCGCATCGTTCTCGCATGAGATAACTGAAGATGAACAATGGATCATGATCGGTTTGCGTGCCAGCTGGAATTATTTACCGCTCGATTGGTACAAACGAGCAGGAAAGGCACATCAGCTGGTACATTGGGATCGCAACAGTCGTTTTTGTCCGGCTTGCAGAAAACCTTTGGCATGGCATACGGTCATCTCTAAATACTGCGATTCCTGCCATCAGGAATTTTATCCGGTTATTTCTCCGGCCATGATCGTATTGATCCGCCGGGGTGAGGAAGTTTTGTTGGTACATGCCCGCAACTTCCGGGGAAGTTTTCACGGACTGGTGGCCGGTTTTCTGGAAGTGGGAGAAACGCTGGAACAATGTGTCCGACGGGAAGTGATGGAAGAAACCGGACTCACAATCAAGAATATCACCTATTTTGGCAGTCAGCCCTGGCCTTATCCAAGCGGTATTATGATTGGGTTCTTCGCCGATTATGAAAGTGGAACCATCAAGCTTCAAGATGATGAATTAAGCGCCGGTTCTTTTTTCAGTAAAGAGAATCTACCCGAACTTCCGGCCAAACTAAGTATCGCCCGCCGCATGATTGACTGGTGGCTTGCCGGCGAACCGGCGGAAAAGCCAGCTTTCTAATGTAATCCGGGCACCGGACCTATCAAAGCCTTCTTCTTGGGCTTTGTAACCTGGCTGTCGGGTTTTAGGATCAGTTCAGGATGTTCTTCCCGAAACTTCTTTTGCTTTTGATAAATCTGCAAAGCCGGGATATCGTTATAAATCTTATACGTATTCCGGCTGGCATTCTTCTTAAACTGCCGGTATTTCGGACTTAACAAATAGGAAAGAAAATCATTGAAATCATGCCCGGTAGGTTTGACTGCCGTCTGTTTGACTTGCCCGTGAATCGTATATACCAACGGATTGACTTTCAAATCAGGTTCTTTGACTTCTATCGGCTCACGCATGGCTGCCTGTGGAGGCATGTCTTTCCAACTCTTCTTTTCTTCCACCAGCACACTTTTATCCAATTTGATATATTCGGAGAAATCCTTCGTAAAAGGAACTTTCGACGAAGCACTTTTCATCTTCCCTACCGGATTGAGATTAATGAACGTCCCATTCTGAATAGAACGTTGAAACTCCGGATTCAGCCTCAATGTATCCTTACCCGACAAGATATTAGCCAGGCGAATAGAATCTTCCTTACTCCAAGTCTGCGCATAAACGGTATGAACATATTGAGCACATACCACCATTCCTATCAACCAACACCTCCTCATAATCTGCTATCAACAATGCGCAAAAGTAGAGATATAACCTTTTCTGCCTCATCTTTTTCTATTAAATAGTTTTACCGGATTGTGAAATTAACAAAATCAATTACCCAAAATGCCACAATAAAAATTGAATCTACCTCAAAGAGGACAAACATTCTTTGAAAGAATCTATTGGAAGTAAAATACTAAAACCCTATCTTTGTATCCATTCATAAACCTTGTAAACAACAATAACTATGAAAGCAAAGTATCCATTTAAAGAGACACCTATCTTATACGGCAAATCCGCAGAACGTTTTGACCGTTTAATGGAGGAAGTTGATAACATGAGCCAAGAAGAGCGTCGGAAAAATTGGGAAGAAGTATGCAAAAAGCATGAAGAGTTTATCAGAAAGTATGACTGTCATTTATAACATTGCATATGAAAATAATCCCATTAACCTCCGACTATGAAATGAAGTCATTCAATTGCGGAAATGCCGAATTGAATGGTTTTAGAATTTCTCGCACAATGTTTTTCGACATGATGCAACTCGACTTTTAAAGGAATTGTATTTCCTTGTCTATGAATATTCCGTTACCTTTGCCCAATAATAGATTGTAGGAAAATGAAACAGAAAAATATGGAAAGAGTCTTGCAGGTAACGGCCGACGGCAGTCATACCTTGTTTATTCCGGAGATGAACGAGCATTATCATTCGGTCAACGGAGCCTGGCAGGAATCCAAATATATCTTTATCGAAGCGGGACTTCATGCGGTGGATAAATCGGTTATTCATTTACTGGAGATAGGCTTCGGTACGGGCTTGAATGCCTTGCTGACATGGAAAGAACTGGAAGAAGTCCTGACCGACAAGCAGGTAATTTATCATAGCATTGAATTGTATCCGTTGTCGGAAAACTTGGTCTCTTCTCTGAACTATGGAGAGCTTGTCTGGCCCGAACAGAAAGACCGCTTTCAAGAACTTCACCAGGTTCCTTGGAACCAGGAAGTAGCATTGTCGGACTGGTTCATCCTGCATAAAATAGAAGGCAACAGCAATCAATGTGCCTTCCCTACCGACATCGACTTGATTTATATGGATGCTTTTGCGCCGGAAAAGCAACCGGAAATGTGGAGCCAGCCTTTCTACGACAAACTCTATGCACATGCTGCCAAAGAAGCCGTGTTGGTTACCTACTGTGCCAAAGGCGATGTCCGCCGTGGCATGCAGGCTGCCGGATTTCAGATGGAACGGTTACCGGGTCCTCCGGGGAAACGTCATATCTTACGCGGGCGGAAATAAAACGGATATCATTTTGTCAGTTTTGTCAAAATGTCAAAAGAAGTCGTCTATTGTTGTGTTCTACGGATACAAGTACAGGAATGATTTCGTACAGGCGATTCTCAGCGAGTTAAGGATTGACGTTTTGGCTTGTTAAAAACCTTATTTACTTGCAGAATGAATTTCAAGAAAGAAATTGATGCTTGCCTTTGGGGGATGTGTTTATTTTTTCGTCTATTTTAATAGAGATTTGTCAACAAAAAACAGCACTGATTTGAGATCATTTTTTGGAAGAATAGAGGATGAAAAAGGCACGCTAAAGGCAATTTTCAGAATTTATGCCGGGAAAAAACAAAAACACGCCGGCTTTTTAGGAAAAGATAGTAGGAATCGTTTCCGTTTCTGCCTACCTTTTTCTTCAAAAACAACGACTTTCAAGTCTATTTTCCCGTAAAAAATCGCTTTTTCTTCGTATTTTTAGGCAGGAAATGGCTCCTCTAACGGGAAAAACAGTTCTTTTTCTTTAAAAGACGTGTTACAGAAAATCCTGTTTTTCTGACAAAAAGTTTCAAACCAAGTATATAAACAACCTAAATAACAGATAGCTATTATGTGGAAAAAAGTAATGACGTGGGTCCTTGGCCTCTGCACCAGCTGGACCGTAAACGGACAAAAAGCCGGACAAGCCGACTTGAAAGTCACTCAAACAGCCAACCAGACGTATGCCGTTGCCTTTACGCTTAGTGGAGAAAACGTACTGCAATCTCCCGCCGAAGGCTTATGGTCGGTTGCTACCGATTGGCAAAACGACTGGATGAGTGCCTGGGTTCACGGCTCACCTACGCAAAAAGAAAACGTAAACGGTTGGACAATCCTAACCGGGAAATTGCCGATCGGGCAAGGAGAAATGCTTGTCCGGGATGCTTACCGATTGGAAGAAAACGGACTGATCCATGGGATTCGCCGATATCAGTGGGCAGGAAAAGACACACTTCGCAAAGCTTCCTTATCCGTTCGTTTCCAATGGCGAGATGGGGGATTAAAGCCTTTCATGCCAGGTATCTTATACTATGGCAATCCGGCCGGAGCTAAGGTAAACGATAAGATTATACCGGTTTATACCAGTCAGCCGGGTGAATTTGCCATTTTCGAGGACCATCGTTACCCGATGCCGTTTTGTATGCTCGAACAAGCCGGGAAGTTAAAGGCAGCCGCTCTGCATACTGTTCCCAGTCCGGTACGAGGAGCCCGTTTGGCCGACCAATGGTGGTCGATGGGAGTTGAAACCTATGCCGACCGAACCGAGTTTGTTCTTTATTCAGGTCCTATTGGATATAACCAGCAGCATAGCGTGGCCAAAGCCCTACAACACCAGCCTATGAAATATACGGATACGTATCTGGACATGGAACCCGGACGTATTGTAGAGAAGGAATTTTATATCCAAGTATATCCTATCGGGCAAGAAGGAAGCGGATTTGAACAACCGCTCTACACGGCGCTGGAAATGTACCAGCCTTTCGATGCCGATGCCTTTACTCCTTTCGATGAAATTATCCGGGCCAAGTATCATTTCGCCCAAACCCGCTGGTTGGATGAAGGTGATGTGAAAGGATTCGGGATGTATGAAAAGAGTTATCGGAAAGATATCGTCATGGGTTGGTGCGGACAAGCCGGATCGTTGGGATATGCGCTTCAATGCCTGGATAAAGAATTAAATGATCCGAAGATTACTGACTATGTACAACAGTCTCTCGATTTCTTAGCGACCTATCCAGTGAAGGAAGACGGAATGTTTCCGGTAGGTTATTTTCTCGACAAGAAAGAATACCACGGCGGCGATCCGGTATCGTGCGGACAAGCCATGTATAATATTGCCAAAGCCATCGAAGTTGCCCGTAAAAGTGGGAAATACAATACAAGCCAATGGGAAACATTCCTGAAAAAGGCTTGCGACGGACAAGCAAACCGTATCCTGAAAGCCGACTGGCGTCCTTACTCGACGGCAGAAGGATTCCTGATCGCTCCATTAATCCTATCTCATCAGTTATTCGGGAAAGAAGCGTATAAAGAGGCAGCTGTTAAAGCAGCTTCCGTTTTTGCGGAAAGACATTTAACCATGCGCGAACCGTATTGGGGAGGAACTCTCGACGCTACTTGTGAGGATAAAGAAGGAGCCTGGGCTGCTTTCCAAGGATTTGCTTCCCTTTACGAAGCATTGAAGGAGGAAAAGTATCTGGCTTGGGCGAAACATGCCATGGATGTATGCCTGAGTTATACCGTTGTCTGGGATATTCCGTTGCCACCGGGACGAATGGCGGATCATCATTTCCGCACAACCGGCTGGACAGTCGTTTCACCTCAGAACCAACATATAGATATTTATGGAGTCATGTTCACACCCGAAGTCTATAAAATGGGCATTTGGCTGAACAATGAATCCCTTAAAAAACTGGCAAAAGTTATGTATCGCAGCTGCTTCCAACTGACGAATCCTTACGGAAGTCAAGGAGAACAGTTACAACAGACCAACTTTGCCCAGCATGGAGATATGTCGAACGTCCATAAATTACGTGGTGGCTATTCGGAAAGCTGGACCGTATTCTGGATCACAGCCCACTTCCTGAATGCCGGAGCCCGTTTCGCTGAAATGAACGTCCGACCTTAAAAGATAAAACAGAAAAGCGGGACTGATACGACAACCGGAATTTTCATCCGAATCTTGTATCAGTCCCGCTTTTTATTCTTTGTACCTTATGAAACTTATAATAAAGCTTCTATCTTCTGAACGAATTTGTCTTTGCTGGTAGCACCTACAATCTTATCCACCACTTCTCCGTTCTTGAAGAACAAAACTGTAGGGATGTTACGGATACCGAATTGACCAACTACATCGTCGTTGTTATCAACGTCCATCTTACCAATAGTCACTCGTCCTTCATATTCCTGAGCCAACTCGTCGATTATCGGCGCAACCATGCGGCAAGGACCACACCATTCTGCCCAGAAATCAAGAACCATAGGTTTACCTGCGTTCAGGTACTCTTCAAAATTGCTGTCTGTAATTTGTAAAGCCATATTATAAAATGATTTAAATTCAAATTCCTTTGTCAAAGCGAAGGCAAAAATACGAATTTTTATTTGCCTGCACTAACTTTATCCATTTATTTTAAAGTCGATGGTTTCACTCTCACTCAGGTAATCAATCAACTCTTTCGTGATCTTCAACCGTACATTTTGAGAGAACAGATTTAATGCAATATTATTGCTTCCATCCACTACCCGAAAATATAACAAACTATTTCCCGGATTGTTCTTGATCAAAGTTGACAATTCATTAATCATCGGCTCATCCAAATCATGGATAGGTACCGTAATCCGAATATTCTCAATCAGTTTATCTTTCTCGTTCGGCAATAACTTAATAGACGAAATCCGGAAATCAAAGATCTTGTCGTTGTACTTGCGGGCTTCCATCTTTCCGCTAATCAACAAATACATGCCCGGCTTTCCATATTTACTGTATTCGATATAGTCTTGACCAAACAAAGCAATTTCCCCGCTTCCGGTAAAATCTTCCACCTTCAGAATACCAAAAGGATTGCCGGTCTTGGTTGTTCCCTCGCGGAAACCTGTAACGATACCACCAGCCAGCACTTCCCGTCCTACCAGCGTTTCCTTATCGTTCAGCTCAACCATGCCCGTATTGCATACATACTGCAGAATGATACGGTATTCATCCAGCGGATGCGCCGATAAATAAATACCTACCAAATCCTTCTCTTTGTTCAGACGTTCCAGATCGCTCCATCGCTCGGCATGAGGAATTTCCGGTTTAGCGATAGCGACAAAGTTTTCATCTCCAAACAAGGAGTTCGCCGCAGTTGCCTTGTCTGTCTGGTATTTATTTCCATAACGAACCAGCACATCCAGGAATGTCTCTCCTTTTCCATTATCCACAAAGAAAGATTCCCGTTGTACATGGAAGTTATCGAATGCACCCGCCAAAGCCAACGATTCGATATTCTTCTTGTTACAAGCTGAGAGATTAACTCGTTCTACGAAATCAAACAGATCTTTATACGGACCATTTTTCTTTCGTTCCTCAATAATATTCTGAACAGCCGATTCACCAACGCCCTTGATTGCGCCCATTCCAAAACGGATATTCTTTTGCTTATCTACGCTAAACTTCAGAATAGACTCATTGACATCCGGACCTAACACCTGTATTCCCATTGCCTTACATTCGTCCATGAACTTAGTAATATCGGCAATGTTCGACAAGCTTCGGCTCAACACGGCAGCCATATATTCCGACGGATAGTTGGCTTTCAGATAAGCTGTCTGATAAGCCACCCACGAATAACAAGTAGCGTGACTCTTATTGAAAGCATAGGAAGCAAACTTTTCCCAGTCTGCCCAAATCTTGTTCAACGTCGCTTCTTCATACCCATTGGCTTTTCCACCCGACAAGAATTTGGTCTTCAAGGCATTCATCTTCTCGATCAGTTTCTTTCCCATCGCCTTTCGAAGGGCATCACTTTCACCACGGGTAAAGTTAGCAAGCAGACGGGAGAGCAACATGACCTGCTCCTGATATACGGTAATACCATACGTATCCTTCAAATAACGCTCCATGACCGGTATATCGTACTTGATTTCTTCCTTTCCTTGCTTACGGGCAATAAAGGAAGGAATATAATCCATAGGTCCCGGACGATACAAGGCATTCATGGCAATCAAGTCTTCGAACTTAGAAGGTTGAAGTTCCTTCAGGTATTTCTGCATACCGGCCGATTCAAACTGGAAGGTTCCGGTTGTTTTTCCTTCGCAATATAGTTTATAAGTAGCCGGATCTTCCAGACTGATATGATCAATATCCAAGTCATGTCCTGTCGTTAACCGGACATTCTCGATAGCATCTTTGATGATGGAAAGTGTCTTTAGTCCCAAGAAGTCCATCTTGATCAGACCCGTTTCCTCAATCACCGAACCTTCATACTGCGTTACCAGCATTTCTTCGCCCGTATCTTTATCTTTCGCTGTACTTACCGGCACAACATCCGATATATCATATCGACCGATAATCACACCACAAGCATGAACACCGGTATTACGAACGTTACCTTCCAGCATTTGGGCATATTTCAAGGTATCCCGAACCAACGGATCCGTTCCATTGGCAGCTTCTTTCAGCTCCGGTACATATTCGATGGCATCCTTGAGCTTGAATTTCTTCATATCCGGAATTTTATCGGGTACCAGTTTAGCCAATCGGTTGGATTCGGCCAACGGAACTTTCTCAACTCGTGCCACATCCTTGATAGCCGACTTCGTAGCCATCGTACCATACGTAATAATATGTGCCACACGTTCCGCACCATATTTCTCCGTTACCCAGCGAAGCACTTCGCCACGTCCGTCATCATCAAAGTCGGTATCAATATCAGGCAAAGAGATACGGTCCGGATTCAGGAAACGCTCAAACAGCAAATCGTATTTAATGGGGTCGATTTTGGTAATTCCCAAACAATAGGCTACAGCTGAACCGGCAGCAGAACCACGGCCCGGTCCTACTGAAACACCCAACTCTTCTCGGGCAGCCCGGATGAAATCCTGTACAATCAAGAAGTAACCCGGGAAACCCATCGTCTTCATGATATGCAACTCAAAGTTCAAACGTTCCTTGACTTCATCCGACAAAGGGTCACCATACCGAGGCTTGGCTCCTTCATACGTCAGTTTAGCCAGATAATCGGCTTCGAGTTTGATACGATACAACTTGTCGTATCCGCCCAATTTCTTGATCTTCGCTTCCGCATCCGCCTGACTCAAGACAACATTCCCGTTTTCATCCCTCGTGAACTCGTCAAACAGATCTTGCTCTGTCAGTTTCTGCCGATAACCTTCTTCCGTTCCAAAGTCTTCGGGAATATTAAAGGTTGGCATAATCGGTCCGCTGTCAATACTATAGAATTCAACCTTATCTGCTATTTCCAGCGTATTACGCAAAGCATCCGGGATATCGCCGAAAATCTGATTCATCTCGGCAGTAGTCTTCATCCACTCCTGTTTCGTATAACGCATACGATTCGGATCATTCAGATCCTTTCCCGTACTCAAGCAGATCAGGCGATCGTGTGCATCAGCATCCTCTTCGTTGACGAAATGAACATCATTGGTAGCAATAATCTTGACACCATGTTTATGGGCCAGTTCAATCAAGACCTTATTGACTTCTACCTGATGTTTATATACAGTCTGGTCGGCATCCGCCCGATGTGTCTCATGACGTTGCAGCTCCAGATAATAATCTTCTCCAAACAATTGCTTGAACCACAGCACGGCTTCTTCGGCAGCATGGATATTTCCGTGCATTATCTTCTGTGGGATCTCTCCACCCAGACAAGCAGAGCAGACAATCAACCCTTCCCGATGTTGTTCCAACAATTCCTTATCAATACGCGGACGTCCGTAGAAACCTTCCGTCCATGATTGGGAAACAATCTTGATCAGGTTCTTATATCCCGTCATATTCTTGGCAAGAACAATCAAGTGCCATCCGCTTCGGTCTTCCTTTTCCGTCTTCTGTAACCGATGGTTGCGGGCACAATAACATTCACATCCGATAATCGGCTTAAACAGATCACCTTGGGCCTTTTCCAACAAGCTGGGGATTTCTGCCAACCGGGCGTTTTCCTCATCGGTCCGTTCCTCTTTGGCACCCAACGTCTTCAGTTCCTTTTGTAAATCCTTGATCGTGCCTTGTACCTTTCCATTCTTCTTATTTACCTTATTGAAGAATTCTTTTATACCAAACATATTACCATGATCGGTAACGGCAATAGCACGCATGCCATCATCATACGCTTTATTAATCAGCGCATCAATAGAGGCTTGTCCATCGAGCAACGAATATTGGGTATGAACATGCAAATGTATAAAGGGTTCCATGCTGTGATTTGTGTTTTGAAATGACTGTGTAAAAGTACTGTTTATTTAGGCTTCGGCAAATATACGGCGGATTAAACTTTCCAAAATTCGATCAACAGACATTACGCCATTCCGTTCACATAAACAAGGCATGGGAAAAGACCCTACAACTCATCTTCTTCCATGCCTTTGATCTATAATCAGATAATAAATATTTCTTAGACTTCCGTATCTGTACCGGCTTTCTCCTCCGCCTTTTTATTGGCACTTTTGGTGGAACGGGATTTCACAATGGCCTTTTTGTCGGCAATCTGAACGTTCACAAAGTCGATAAACTCGGCATACGGCGTCTCCCCATTCACCAAGACAAGCGCATTCACCACATCCACCAGTTCGCGGTAAGCCTGGTTGGCTTCTGTCTGTGCGGTCTTGATAGCACCCGTTTCCTTGGCCATCTTCTCTTCGGTACGCTGCTTGTCGGCTGCCAGAAACTCGTCTTGGCAATCTTTCAAATAGGCATACCATTCGGTGAAGTGAATACTTTCCAATACACCTTCTTCGAGCGCGTCCAAATCCTGCATGAGGTTATACAAGCTGCTGCTTTCCTCGTCTTGCGACTTATTGGTCGGATCGCCATATTTATCATACAAGAACAAAACGGTTTTGGCCGTACTTGCTAAATCCGGATTCGGATGATCCGCCATAGCCGTCACGAACTTTCGCCCATCGCGGTAAGCCTTGTCGCGTTTGGCATCTGCCTGTGCCGCCAAAGTGGAAGCCGGAATACTGTCCGCAATCTTCAAGACCGCATCAAAAGCACTCGTCTTTGCCTGCAGCTTGTCTAACGATGTTGTCAAAAGGGTTGTTGTACTCTCCGGAAGGTCGGCCGCGCTCAAATCTCCCGTAGTTGGCAGACAGGCATCTCCCTTTTCACAAACCTTACGCAAGAATTCAAAATTTTCGTGCAGATGGATACGAGTCAGACTAAAATCTTCAATTTTTTTCATGGATACATCATTTTTTGTGGTTATTTGATTTGTTTGAACGGTTTCAAAGATAAATTTTCTAATTCTTTTTTCCAAATAATTAAGAAACAAACTTTTGGAATAACTATCTTCCCAAATTGGAATAAAAAACACTGTTGACAGCACTCCTTTTCTAAAAGGAGCACTAAAAACACCGTTGACAGCACTCCTTTTCCAAAAGGAGCATCAAAAACACCGTTGACAGTACTCCTTTTTCAAAAGAAGCACTAAAAACACCGTTGACAGCACTTCTTTTCCAAAAGGAGCATCAAAAACGCCGTTGTCGATACAGCTTATTCAAAAGCACACCGCCACGAGCCTATTGGGGTACATACCCCATTTTTATCCCCCGAAACCGTTTGCATTCAAGTCTGCTTTGTATCTTTGCGGCATGAAACAGACATTAATTGAAAACAAAGGGCTGCCCGCCTCCTTACTTTGGGCGTTGGCGATCATCGCCGGTATTACCGTGGCCAATCTCTATTATAACCAGCCGTTGCTATACAACATCAGTCAAGACCTACAGGTTTCGGAATTTAAAACCAACCTGATAGCCATGGTGACGCAGATAGGTTATGCGCTGGGATTATTATTCATCATTCCGCTGGGCGATCTTTTCCCCCGCAGGAAAATCATCCTTGTCAATTTCAGTATCCTGATCCTATCCTTGTTGAGCATCGCTCTTTCGCCCAACCTGGAATTTATCTTGCTGGCATCTTTCTTTACCGGGCTTTGTTCCATCATGCCGCAGATATTTATCCCGATAGCCGCGCAATTTTCAACGCCCGAAACGAAAGGGAAGAATGTAGGTATCATCGTATCCGGCCTATTGACCGGTATTTTAGGTTCGCGCGTCGTAAGCGGTATCGTTGGAGAAATCATGGGATGGCGTTTCATGTTCTTTGCAGCCGCTGTGCTGATGATTCTCTCTTGTGTGTTTCTGCTGCGTGTCATGCCGGATATACAGAGCAATTTCGAGGGGAAATACAAGGACTTGATGAAATCGCTGCTCCAACTGGTCAAAGATTATCCCGTATTGCGAGTTTCAGCCCTGCGTGCCGGACTGGCGTTCGGTTCTTTCCTGGCCCTTTGGAGTTGCCTGGCATTCCGGATGGAACAGGCGCCTTTTTATGCCGGCAGTCACGTCACCGGCTTGTTAGGACTGTGCGGAGTAGCCGGAGCCATGACAGCTTCGTTCGTCGGGCGCTATGTCCGGAAAGTCGGCGTCAAGCGGTTCAACTACATCGGAATTCTGTTGTTCGACGTCGGGATGCAATGTATTCAGCTCAGCAACCAGACAACGATCTTCTCGCTGAACCCCAAAGCATCCAACCGCATCAATACCATCTTCATGACCACCTATTTTGCCGGAGGCTCGTTAGGAACATTCCTGGCCGGAAGTTTCTGGTCGTTATACGGTTGGGATGGAGTTGTCGGAGCCGGACTCATATTGATAGGCTGCTCATTTCTGTTAAATCTCTTTTTCCGGAAAGAAATTGCGTGATAGGTTTACCCTCAAAAGTTCATCTGGCGTAATTCCGGTATCTTCCTATATACAAAAAAACCGCATCATCTATAATTTGATGATACGGATACCAATAATTCTCTCAAGAAAACGTATTATCGATTATTCTTTATCAGATTCATAAATTCTTCGCGAGTTTTGGCTTGCTGGAAGAATCCAGTAAAATCAGAAGTCGTAGTCAGGGAGTTTTGTTTTTCCACACCACGCATTTGCATACACATATGTTTAGCTTCCACTACCACCATTACGCCCAACGGATCCAACGTTTGCTGAATACAGTCCTTAATCTGCATAGTCAGACGTTCCTGGATTTGCAGACGGCGGGCAAAAATGTCAACTACCCGTGGAATTTTACTCAACCCTGTGATATATTTCTTGGGAATATAAGCAACGTGTGCCTTACCAAAAAAAGGAAGCATATGATGTTCGCACAACGAAAAGAAATCAATATCCTTGACAATAACCATTTGTTTGTAGTCTTCTTCCTCAAACATAGCTGAACGAAGTACTGCCGCCGGATCTTCACGATACCCTTTTGTCAGGTATTGCATAGCCTTGGCTACGCGCATCGGTGTTTTAATAAGACCTTCGCGGTTTACATCTTCTCCCAGCAAACCAAGTATTTCCTGATAATGGGTTGCCAAAGCATCCCGATTTTGCAACAACTGCTCGTCGTTTAATTTCTCCATTTTTAGTTCAAAGGAATTTTAACTTCTTCTTTTACGATATACATTTCTTTCGCATAAGCAGGAAAAGCTGTCATCAGCATACGCATCATTTGATAAGCTTCTTCATGAGACCGAAAATCACCCACACGCAATTTCCAGAAAGGCGCATTATACGTTACATATGTCGGCACATCCGGGAAAAGTTCCTTGATTTCCTTTTCTTTCCGAAATGCCTCATCCTTCGATTTACGCTGGTTATTTCCCGAGAACACCTGGGCTCTATATCCTTGTATCTTCAAATAAGTAGCTTCACCTTCCTGCTCTACATTTGTTCCATATTTATGAGCTCCAACCAATGCCCGAATAGCATCCGATTGGTGTACTGTCACAACGCCTTTACCGGCTTCTTGCTTCGCCATCTTATCAAAGATAGTTACAACATGAACCGTGGTATCAGCCCCTTGCCCCCAGCTTGTAACTGATAGCAGGCAACAAAAACAAACAAGATTCAGGATTCGTCTCATACAGCAAAAAATGATGTTATTCACGTGTAGCGAACTTAATTTATAAATAGTCAAAGCAGTTATCAGGAAATATTCCTGATAGCTACCTTGACCTTCCAACTTCTGGTAAACAGATTATTTCTTTAATTATTTATCAAAAGCTTCGATGATCGGCATGAATTTCTCTACAGAAAGAGATGCACCACCTATCAAGCCACCATCTACATTCGGTTTAGCAAACAGTTCTTTTGCATTACCACCATTACAGCTACCACCATACAGGATTGTGCAGTTGTCTGCTATTTCATTTCCATATTTAGCAGCTAAAGTAGCACGGATATGTGCGTGGATTTCTTCTGCCTGATCAGCTGTAGCAGTCTTACCTGTACCAATTGCCCATACCGGTTCGTAAGCCAAGATGATCTTACCGAAATCCTCAGCGGAAAGGTCGAACAAAGAACCAGCGATCTGAGCGTCTACTACCTCGAAGTGCTTACCGGCTTCTCTCTCTTCCAAAACCTCACCGATGCAGAAGATCGGAGTCAAACCGTTAGCCAAAGCCAACTCAACCTTCGTCTTCAAGATTTCCGGAGTCTCATGATAATAAGCACGTCTCTCAGAGTGGCCTAAGATCACATATTTCGCACCAGTAGAAGCTACCATAGCGGCAGAAACCTCACCTGTATAAGCACCTTTTTCCTTGTCAGCGCAGTTCTCAGCGGCAACACCGATCTTGTTTGTATCGATAGCGGCAGCAACGCTTGCCAAGTGAGTGAACGGAGTACCGATGATCACATCGCAATTCGGAGTCTTACCCTTCAAAGCCTCGTCCAAACCTTTAGCCAAAGCAAGACCTTCAGCAAGAGTAGTGTTCATTTTCCAGTTTCCTGCAACAATATTCTTTCTCATAACTTAATAATTTAAATATGTAATACAAATAAATCTCTATTCAGATTCTTTTCCTTTCCGGCGACGGCGATTGCGCAAGGCATCGTATCCCCAAACCAGCAACAAAGGTACGGTAAAACTTAATAGGTTGGTTATTAGCCGGGCATCTTCTTTCGCTTTCCAGTCGGTATTTCCTTCCAGATAGCCGTTTACGATCGTTTTCAGGTCTTCTTCCTGTGGAATATCGTTGTAATGCCACTTCATCAAGATCGTACCTTTCTTCAGCAAGACCAATCCCGGGTTGGAGCGGATGATCGTTTTCAAAAGGACATCATCGGCCATAAGAAACGGATACTCGGCACCGGTATTATCACTCCATGTAGCGATAGCCTCGGCGGAAGAACCCGTCACGCAATAAAAGCCCAAACCGTTCTCCAAGGCGTAATCGTATACATTGTTGATCTCGTCAATACGCTCATCATCCGCATTCTCCAGACGGGGGGCGATCAAAAGAAAGAGACCTTTCGGGTCGTTCAGCAACTCATCAGTCACGTCTGCGTCATTCTCATTATAAATATGAAATGTGGTAACGGGG